>Ga0105047_10001649_pt1 | contig 40044 bp, 30 predicted proteins | sample MAT04_FD_78384 | JGI IMG/M metagenome (GOLD analysis project Ga0105047, IMG submission 78384) | Freshwater microbial communities from Lake Fryxell liftoff mats and glacier meltwater in Antarctica - MAT-04 (megahit assembly) | ecosystem: Environmental > Aquatic > Freshwater > Ice > Liftoff...
CCTCGTCGTGCCCGGGCTCGCGGTTGCGCAGCCCGCGGCTTCTCCTTCCCCATCACCCTCCCCTGCGTCCCTCGTGACCGCGGCCGACGCGCGCGCGCTGATCGCTGCTCTCGAGCTCGAAGGGAAGATCTACGCCGAGGCGCGGCGGGCGCTCGCGAGCGGGCGCCCCGGCGAGACCTTGCGCCTCCTTCGCGTGCACGACGCGACGAGCCTGCTCGCCGATCGCGAGGCGCTGCTCCGCGGTGACGCCCTGCTCGCGCTCGGCCAGAAGCCGGCGGCGAAGGACGCGTACCAGCTGGCCCACGATCAGGCGAAGAACGAGGCGGTACGGCAGCGCGCCGCGCGCGGCCTCGTCGCGGCGCTGAACCAGCTCGGCGATCGCACCGGCCAGCTCGCGGCGATCGACGAGCTGCTCGCGATCCGCGGCGTGGCGCGGCGCCCGTCGCTCTTGCTCGAGCGCGCGGCGCTCCTCGCGCGCATGGGCCGGAACAAGGAGGCGGGCGACGTCGCGTGGCGGATCATGACCGAGTTCCCCACCCAGCGCGTGGCGGACGAGGCCCGCGATCTGCTGACCCAGCTGAAGAAGAAGGGCGTCGCGTCGCCGGTGAGCTCGGGCCGGATGGAGCTGTCGCGCATCCAGCGCATGACGCGATCGAGCGAGCCGTCGAGCGCGCTCGCCCCGCTCGACGCGCTGGAGAAGTCGCTCGCCGACGCGAAGGACACCGAGACTGCGCTGCTCGACGCGATCGCGCTCGAGCGAGCCGACGTCTACCAGCGAACGAAGAACCGCACCAACGAGATCGCGACGCTGACGGCGCTCTCGACGAAGAAGCTCGATGACGCGAACAAGCTCGAGGTGTTCGATCGGCTGGGCCGCGCGTACCTGGCGATCGGCGACACGATCAACGCCACCAAGTGGTTCGATGCTTTGAAAGAAGCCTTTCCGCGCAAGACACGGACGGTCGACGCGCAGTTCCTGTCGGCGTGGACGATGTACAACGACGGCAACTTCGGGCCCGCGGCCGTGGCGTTCCTGGCCCACGCGGACGATTACCGGAGGTGGCGACGCCGCCCCGAGTCGCTGTGGTTCGCCGGGTGGTCGGCGTATCGCGCGAAGGACGACGCCCTGGCGCGGCGCGCGTTCGAGCAGCTCTTGGTCGATCACCCCACCAGCGAGCTCGCGCTCTGGGCACACTACTGGGGTGGGCGGATCAAGGAGCGGACGCTGGACGCCGACGGCGCGCGGCAAGCGTACCGGAACGTCATCCGCGTCGCGCCGCTGTCGTATCAGGCGAGCTGGGCCGCCTCGCGTCTCGGCAAGCTGGGCGAGCGCGTGGTGATCGGCGCGCCGAACGCGCCGGAGCGCACCGCCACGCTGGTCGAGGTGCTCACGCTGCTCGGATCCACGCGGCCGGTGCTGGTCGATCGCGGGATCGCGCTGTCGCGGGCGGGCCTGGAGAGCGAGGCGATGGAGGAGCTCGACGCGGCCAACTCCGAGCTGGCCAAGATCAAGGACACCCGCGGCCGGGTGATGATCGCCGAGATGCTCGAGACGCTGGGCGCGCACTTCCAGGCGTACCGCTTCGCCACGCAGATCACGCAGACCGGCGCCGATCTCGTGACCGGCGAGCCCTACGCGTGGCGGGCCTGGCGCCTCGCCTATCCGAAGGCGTTCGAGACCGAGGTGAAGGCGGCGGCCGAGGCGCACGTGATCGATCCGCTGCTCCTGCTGTCGATCATGCGCACCGAGTCGTCGTTCCGACCGCAGGTCCGCAGTCCAGTGGGCGCGCGCGGGCTGATGCAGATCATGCCGGCGACGGCGAAGCAGATCGGGAAGCGCGCCGAGGGCGGGCGATCACACGCCGGCCGCTACACCGAGCCGGCTTCGAACGTGTGGCTGGGCGCGTGGTACTTGAAGCAGCTGCTCGATCGTTACGGCGGCAACATCGCGATGGCGGCCGGCGCGTACAACGCGGGGCCGGGGGCGATGGATCGCTGGATCGAGGCGGGAAAGACGATGGAGCTCGACGCGTTCGTCGAGACCGTGAACTACCGCGAGACGCGGCAGTACATGCGTAAGGTCATGGAGACGTACCAGATCTACCGGCGTCTCGACGCGCTCTCGGAGGCGGATATGACCGGTGTGGTGGCGTCGGATCTTCCGCGGCGCGAGAACACGGTCGCCTTTTAGGGCTCGATGATGACTTTGTCGCCGACCTCGGCGCGCGCATAGATCCACTCGATCTCTTCGTCGGTGACGGCGATGCAGCCGAGCGTCCAGTCGGCGCTGCTGCCGCCGCCGTGGATCCCGACCCAGCCGCCGAGCTTGGTGTGCTGCGGAGGCTGGCGGCGGGCCTTCACTTTGCGGCGGATCTCTTCCTCGGTCGCGGTGTCGATCAGGCCGCTCTGCCGGCCCAGCGCGGCGTGGTGGATCATCGGATACGAGAGGCCGAGGAACAGGTGGAAGGCCGAATTCGGGTTCTTCCACGCGACGTAGTGCTCCCCTTCGGGCGTCCTGGAATCGCCCTGCCGCTCCTTGTCGCCTTCGGGCGCGCCGCCGAGCGCGCAGCGAAACTCGCGCGCCTCGCCGATCGCGGGCTCGAACCGGAGCAGGCGCTCCTTCTTCTTGATGCGGATGATCGGGCGCGGGGCGGCCTGCGCGGCCAGCGGTAGGACGACGAGGCTGGCGAGGAACGTGCGTCTCTTCATCGGGCCTCCACGGTCAACGCGCCAGCCACCGCCAATCGTTCCGTCAGACCGATCACCGCGGCGGGGATCGCGAACAGCCCCAGCGCGGGCACGAGGAGCGCGAGCGCCAGCACCGCGCCCGCGCCCGCCAGGAGGCCGAAACGCTGCCGCAGCAGCACGAACCGCGCGCCGAAGCCGTGGCCGGTCGCGTTGAGCGCGGGGCCAGCCGCGGAGACCGCGAGCCCGATCGAGGCGACCGCGAGCGAGGGCACCGCGAGCGGCGCGAACAGGAGCGCGCCGAGGGCCAGCCCGCCGGCCGGGATCGCGAACGTGATGGCCCAAGCGATGTCGATGACCAGCCCGCGCACGAAGCCGACGTCGTTCTTCGCCACGTTGTGCTCGTCGAGGAGGACGCCGGCGATGCGCTCGTGAAAAGGCCCTGAGATCGCCGTCGCGATCGCCACGAACGTCAGGACCAGGACCGCCGCCAGCGCCACGAAAAGCAGCGCCGCAACGGCGACCCAGAGGATCTTCACGGCCCCCTCGGGCGGAGCCCAGAAGCGCGCGAGCACGTCGTCGACGGTCGCCGCCGCGGTGGCGAGACCGAGCGCGTAGAGCACGAGGGTGATGAAAACCGGAGCGACCGCCCAGCGCCGCAGGCCCGAGTCGCGGAGCAGCCGGCGGGCCCCGCTGACCACGGATTTTGCCCCATCGAGGAAGCCCATCGGCGCGAATCTTAGCCGATGGTCGGCGCCAAGCGACGCCCGAGGCCAACGATCGGGCGCGAAGCGGCCCTATGTTAATCATCGTTGCGCGCTGCGTCGATGGTCTGGGCGAACCGCTTTGCGAATGCTAACGTCCGCGCGATGTCCCGACCGATGACCGCGGGCGATGAAGCGCACGCCGGCCTGCTCTCGCGGCCGGTGTCCCGGACCCCGATCGAGGCGCTCCGCCAGCTCTTCGTCGCCGGCGAAAAGGCCCCCAAGGACTGGCTGATCGGCGCGGAGATCGAGCTCATCCCGCTGGCCGGGCCCGCGCTCGAGACCGTGGGTCACGAGCTGGTGGGGAAGATCTTCGAGACCGTGGCGAAGCAGCTGGCCCTCGAGCTCGAGCGCGAGCCCACCGGGGTGATCATCGGTGCGAAGGGGGGCGGAACGCTGCTATCGCTCGAGCCCGGCGGCCAGATGGAGATCGCCACCCGTCCGTATCACCGGGTGTCCGAGCTGCGCGACGGGATCTTCGAGCTCACCGCGGCGATGGCCCAGGCTGGCGCGGCGCACGGCGTGCGGTTCGCGGCGATGGGCCACCATCCGTTCGCCGATCGCGACACGGTCCCCAAGATGCCCAAGGCCCGCTACGAGCTGATGCGGGCGTACCTCCCCACGCGCGGCACGCGGGGCCTCGACATGATGCACCTGACCGGGAGCGTGCAGTGCGCGGTCGATTTCAGCGACGAGGCCAACCTGGTCGAGAAGATGCGGGTCGCGGCGCGCGCCTCGCCGTTCCTCACCGCGCTGGTGTCCTCGTCGCCGTTCCTTCGTGGCAAGCCCAACGGCCTGAAGTCGATGCGCTACGAGATCTGGCGCGACGTCGACAACGCGCGCTCGGGGATCTGGCCGGAGATGGTCGACGCCGAGGGCATGACGTACGCGCGTTACGTGCAGCGCGCGCTCGAGACGCCGGCTATGTTCTTCCTGCGTGACGGCCAGTACCGCATGCCCGAGGCGCGGCCTTTCTCGTGGTACGCGCGCGAGGGCTTCGAAGGCACGGTCGTGACGGTGGCGGACTTCGTCGACCACCTCACCTCGCTGTTCCCCGAGATCCGCGTGAAGAGCTACATCGAGCTGCGCGGCGCCGACTGCGTCCCGCCGGCCGAGGCGGTGGCGATCGCCGGGTTCTGGCGGGCGATCCTCGATGACGACGACACCCGGAAGCACGCCGCCGAGCGGCTCGCGGGGCTCGATCATGCGGCGCTGATGGCGCTCCAGATCGACGTGGCGCGGCGCGGGCTCGCAGCGGAGAGCGCGATCGGGCTGGTGCAAGAGGTCGCGAAGGACCTGGCGAAGATGGCGGTCGATCGGTTCCGGCAGCGCTCGCCGCACTGCGCCGACTGTGTGTCGGTGCTGCACGATCGCGCGGTGCGCGGCGCGAGCCCGGCGGATGACATGCTGGCGGTCTACGCGAAGGATGGGATCGCGGCGGCGGTCGCGACCTCGTTCGTGCCGGTCTAAGTGCTCGCGCGTAGCCAGGAACCCGATCGAGCCGCCTCGGACTCCTGAAAGAAAAAGCGGTCAAATCGGCTCCGATCAGCCCTTGCCGAAGAGGCGGCCGAGGATCGACTTCGAGCGCGGGGGCGGAATGGAGGTCTTGTCGGGCTCCTTCGGGCGAGCCTCGAGCTCTTTCCTTCGCGCGAGCGGGGTCTGGCTCGTCGGCATCACCAGCTTCTTCGAGAGGCCCGACTTCGGCTCGGTGAGCTCGATGCTGAGCACGGCGTCGGCGTCGAGCTCGATCTCCACGTCGACGTTGATCTGGCCTCGCGCGCCCTTGGGCAGGCCGGCCAGCACCGCGTTCGCCAGCGGCGTGCACTTCACGACGTTGTCGCCGCGACCCTCGAACAGCGCGAGATCGAGCTCGGTCTGGTTGTCGCGGGTGGTCGCGTGCTTGCGATTCAGCTTCGTCGGCAGGCGCGTGCCTGCGGTGATCAGCGCGTGGAAACGGCCGCCCGGCAGCCCGATGCCGATGTCGTTCTCCATCATGTCCGCGCGCGTGGTGCGCTCGAGCGAGGCCCGCGCCTCCGCGCCTCGCGCCATCCCGAGGAGGACGATCTCGTCGGGATCCAGTCCACCTTGCGGCTCGAGCGTCGTGAGCGCCGTCAGCGCCTGAGCGATCGGCGCGAACGAGGCGCCCGGACCGACCAGCACCATCGCTCCGAGCGCGCGCGGATGCACGCCGCCCTCGCCCAGCACCTCGCGTACGGCCTGCGCGATCTTCGACACCACTTGCTCGGTGACGTTCAGGACCTTCGGACGCGGCATGCGCAGCACGACGTCCCCCTCCGGAGCCTTCACCCTCATTTCGACCCACGCCTCGCGGCGGATCTCGTTGCGCAGGCGCTCGAGGCCCGCATGGAGCTGCCGCTCGATCGCCGCATCGACGTCCACCGTGGGATGCGCGCGCTTCATCTCTTCGATGGCGAGCGCGAGCAGAGGGCGATCGAGATCGAGCACCGAGAGCGTCGTCGTGTTGCGCACCAGCGAGGTGCGCAGCCCATCGCGCGCGCGACGCAGAACCGCGACCGTCAGGTGCGCGGCGCCCACGTCGACGACCACCGCCGACTCGAGCTGCAGCTGATCGAGCGCGAACGCGCGCGCGGCCGCAGCGCCGAACGGCACCGTCTCCGAAGCCTGCAGACCCGCCGCCTTCGCCGACTTGAAGAGCATCGCGTCGGCCTCGGGCGACAGCGGCGCAGGAACAGCGACCGCCGCGCGGTGACGCTCCTTGCCCATCGCGCGCCCGAACGGCGTGAAGAACACCCGCAAGACCTCGGTGACCTCGAGCACCTGGCCGGTCAGGCGGATCATCAACCGCCCGTCCACCGTCTCGGTCGTCACCGACGACGGGACCCCGGCGAGCGCCAGCAACAGATCGCGCATGCCGACCGTCGCGCCGGGCAAGCCGATCGCGTCCTCACCCGTCACCAGCGTCCCGTCCGAGCGCAGCGCGACCGCCGCGGGCGACGAGATCTGGCCATCGATCTCCACCGCGACGAAACGGCCGCGCTCGATCGAGCCCAGCCGCGCCCGCGCGCTCATCATGTCGAGCACGATCGGCTTGGGCGGCGTCGTGTCCGGCGACGTGATCGCGCCGAGCTTGAGATCCGAGCTCGAATCCTCGGGCGCCGGCGCTTCGGTCGACGCGGGCGGCAGGCTCGACATCGGCGCGGCCGGCGGAGCCGACGGAACGATGTTCGAGCGCGCGCGCGGCGGCGGGTTCGAGCCGCGAACGCCGAGGATCACCGGCACGATCGGCGGGAGGATCGCGCTCGGCTCGACGCGAACGGTCTGCGCCTCGGGCGGAGCGAAGTGCGGCGCGCTCTCCGGCTCCGGCAGCATCGGCTCGGGCGGCGGCAACATCGGCTCGACCGCAGCGGGCTCGGCGGCGCGGATGAGCTCCGAGTCCACCTCGATGCGGGTCGTGACCGGGACCTGCTCGATCGGCGCATCGCTCGCCGCGACATCGAGGCGAATCGTGTGCTCGGCGACCAGCTCGCCCGTCTTGGCTACACGGCCGTGGCCCGAGACCGCGACGAGCTCGTTCACGTCGACCGGCGCAGGGTCCTGAGCCTCGGCCGCAGCGGCGTCGTGCTCACGCAGATCCGACTGGAACGCGTCGTCGATCACCGCAGAGCCGGACGGCACCGCGATGACGGCCTCGCGATCGTCGATCGCGCGCAATTCGAGCGTGGCGTGGCGGACCTCGATCCGCTGCGTCGCGCCGACCGGCTGGCTGAGCCGCGCGGTCGCGAGCGTGCTCGCAGTGGCGGGCGTTCCTGGCATCGCGGGCGGAGGATCGCTCTGCGCGAGACCGAACGCCGAGGCCCAGCTCGCGTCGGCGAGCGCGGGGATCGGGAGCGCGGTGATGGCTTCGGGACGCGCGGACTCGGGCACCGCGGGACGCGCCAGCTCGGGCACCGCGGTCGGCGCCAGCTCGGGCACCGCCGTCGCGGCGAGCTCGGGCGCCGCGAGCACGGTCGCCACCACCGGCTCGGGAACCGGTGCCGGCTCGGGCGTCGCGGTGATCGCCTCCTGCACGGGCGTGATCGGCGGAGCAGCCTTCGGCGGCAAGCTCGCTAGATCGGCGAGCGCGGCCTCGCGCGCGGCGTGCGAGTCATCGACGCGCGACGGCTCGGGCTCCGATCGGAGCGACGTCACGTGATCCGCGTCGAGCAGCTCGGGCTCGGGATCGATCGGCTCCGGCTCGACCACGCTCTCCGTCGCGATCCGCGCGGCGGGCATGATCGCCGATCCGAGATCGACCTCGACCGCGGGCCCGATCGCCGATGCGACCTCGACCTCCGGCGCGGTCTCCGCGACCTCGGTCGCCTCGTCCTTCCACGGCGTCACGTCGAGCCGCGCGGTCGCGCCCGCGTCGGGCACGTGCTCACCGACGATCGACGACGCGACATCCGGCAGCGCGGTCCGCGGCTCTTCTGCGCGCCACGGCGAGACCGGATCGGCGCGATCGGAGAGCAGGCTCGGCGCCTCGCGGAGCATGTCGATCAGCCCCGACTCGTTCCCCGGCATCACCTCGATGTGCATGAGATCCGTGCGTGTGAGGATCGGCGCCTGATCGACGTCCGCGGGCGAAAGACCGGGAACCGGCGGCTGGATCGCGGTCGGCTCGAGCGTGTGATCGGGCAAGAAGCCCATCGCCACTTCGTCGCGGACCAGCGGATCGCCCTGCCCTTCGACGCCGGTCGCATGACCATGGCTGGTGTCGACGCTCGCCGCAGCGGCCAGGTTGGCCGAGCTCGCGTCGAACGCGATCAGCCGCGCGGTGATGCGATCCTGATCGGGCAGTCGCGCTGGGCTGGTGCCCGGCGGCAGATCGACGGTCGGCGAGTCGAGCGAGTCGCGCCGCGGCACGATGTCGCGCGACGACTCGCTGAGCAGCGCCGCGTCGTACGGTGCGCCGAGCACGTCGGGCACCTGCGCCATGTCGCGCGCGTACGCGGCCGCGACCGCGGGGTCGTCCGGCGGAGCGACGGCGTCCTCCGGCGGGATCTCGCGCGCAATGATCTCCGCGTTCGTGGCGGAGAACTGCGGCGACACGTCCTGCATGAGGCCCACCCGCTCTTCGCCGGGTCGCTTCGCGCTCTCCGACGAGGTCGCGTCGGGGGCCGCGAGATTCGCGCTGCCCTGCTCGCTCTGCAGCATCGCGCGGGTGTCGATCTGCTCCGTCGCGCCTTCCAGACCCACGGGCGCCGGATCGACCGACGGGCGGCGGAACGGTGCATCCGACGCGCGCGCCTGCGCGATCGCCTCGTCCACCCGGATGCGCGTGGTGTCGGGATCGTCGAGCTTGATGCGCGCGGTGGTCTCTTCGGCCGCGGGCCGCTCGGCCGGGACGTCCATGCGCGCCGTGCCCGAGACCCACGGCGAGGGCGCGGGCGGCGGTTGCGAGAGCGGACTGCGCGGCCGAACGACCTCGGTTGCCGTCACCGCCTGCGAAGCGACGTCCCAGGGACGCACGATCGATGAGCCGCGGCGCCGCGATCGGGTGTCGCCCTCGGGCGGCGGGACCGATCGCACGACGGGCGGAGCCGTCGAAGGCGTCGCGTTCCATGCGCCGGGCGCCTGCCACGCGCTGGAGAAGGTGCCCGACGCGGGCCGACCGAAGTTGCCGCCGAGCGGCGCCGGCGCGAGCGCGCCATCGCCATGCGTGGCGACCATGCGATCAATCAGCGCCTGCGATTCGGCCTCGATCTGGTGAAAACGGATCGACATGCCGGGCTTGTCGTCGTCGCGAACGGCGGTGACGACGCCATCACCCGCGACCGCGCGCGTGCCATCGACGAGCAGCAGCTCGAAGCGGATCTTCGTGCCGGTCGGCTTCGGCGTCCGGGTGCGAAGAAACAGGCCCGCGGAGGAGATGTTCTCGGCGTAACGCGCCACGAACTCCTCCACGTCCTTGTAACGGAGCGTGATGCGCAGCGAGACGGTCCCGGACACGGCCCGGGGACTATACCGCCGCCCTCAACCGGCTGCGAGAATCGCGCGGATTCGGGCGAGGCCGGCGTCGAGGAGGTCTGGCTTGCCTCCGCCCTGCGCAAAGTCGGCCCGGCCACCCCCGGACCCCTCCATGGCCTCGGTCGCGGCTTTCACCAGGGCCCCAGCGTCGATCTTCGGGGTCAGATCCTTGGTCACGGCCACCAGGAGCGCCACTTTGCCCTCCTCCACGGCGGTCAGCACGACCACGCCGCTCTGAAGGCGATCTCTTAGCTTGTCCGACATTTCACGCAAAGCCTTGCGCGGAATGCCCAAGGCGCTGTGGATGAGCACGCGGGCCCCGCCCACCGTCTCGGCGCGGTCGAGGATGTCGCCGCCGCTCTTGCCGCCCATCGCGGCCTCGGCGCGGACCTTCTCGATCTCGCGCTCGAGCTCCTTGGTGCGCTTGAGCATCTTCTCGATGCGATCGGGGAGCTCGCTCGCCGGCGCGCGCAGCGTCGACGCCGCCGCCGCCAGCATTCGCATCTGCCCTTGCGCCCAGCGGAGCGCGCCGAGCCCGGTCACCGCATCGAGGCGCCGCACGCCCGCCGCGAGCGAGGCGTCGCTGATCACCTTGAAGAGGCCGATCTCGCCGGACCGTCGCACGTGCGTGCCGCCGCAGAGCTCGAGCGACTCCTTGCCGATGCGCACCATCCGCACCTTGTCGCCGTACTTCTCGCCGAACAGCATCGTCGCGCCAGCCTTGCGGGCCTCGTCGATCGTGCCGTTGACGGTCTCGGTGGGCGCGTCTTCCAGCACCATCTGGTTCACGCGCTGCTCGATCTTGTCGATCTGCTCGGCCGTCACCGTCTCGAAGTGCGAGTAGTCGAAGCGCAGCCGATCGGGCGCGACGAGCGAGCCCTTCTGCTGCACGTGATCACCGAGCACCTCCTTGAGCGCGAGATGCAACAGGTGCGTCGCCGAGTGGTTCCTGCGGGTGGACTCGCGAGACGCGCGGTCGATCTTGGTGCTGATCTCCTGGCCGACGTTGATCGTGCCCTCCAGCACCTCGCCGACGTGCACGACGAGATCGGGGCGCGGCTTCTGTGCGTCCTTCACCGAGACCTTCAGGCCGCTCGCCTCGAGCAAGCCGCGATCGCCGACCTGGCCGCCGGACTCGCCGTAGAACGGCGTGCGATCGAGGACGATCTCGACCTGGTCGCCCTTCTGCGCGCTCTCGACCTGCTTGCCGGCCTTCACGATCGCGCGCACGGTCGCCTTCGCGTCATCGTGCTCGTAGCCGAGGAACTCGCTCGCGCCGACCTTCTCCAGCACCTCGAACCAGACCTTCTCGACCTCCGCCACGCTGCTGAGCGCGCCCTCTTGCGGCTTGTACGATTCACCGACCGCCTTGTTCGCCGCGTCTTCGTCGACCGCGAGGCCGTTCTCCGCCGCGACGACGCGGGTGAGATCGATCGGGAAACCGTACGTGTGATAGAGCGTCGCGACGAACTTCGGATCGAGCGCCGATTGATGCTCGACCTTCGCGCGGGCCATCGCGTCGCCCAGCATCTTCAGGCCGCGATCGAGCGTGCGCCGAAACGCGGTCTCCTCGCTCTCGGCGACCTTGGTGACCAGCGTGCGCGCGCGCTCGAGATCCGGGTACGCGCCCTTCATGCGATCGATGACCCGGTTGCACGCGCGGTGAAAGAACAGATCTTCGTAGCCGAGCCGCGACCCGTGGCGGATCGCCCGACGCATGATGCGGCGCAAGACGTAGCCACGACCTTCGTTCGAGGGCTGCACACCGTCTGCGATGAGGAACGCCGCCGCGCGCGAGTGATCGGCGATCACGCGCATCGAGACGTCGTCCTCGGTGCCCGGGAAGCCGCCGTACTTCTTTCCGAGCTCCTCCGCGATCGCCTGGATGTACGGGAGGAACGCGTCGGTGTCGTAGGTCGACGACTTGCCCTGGAGCACCATCGCCACGCGCTCGAGGCCCGCGCCGGTGTCGATGCTGGGCTTCGGCAGCGGGACCAGCGGCGACGTCGCCGTGTCCTTGCTGAACTGCATGAACACCAGGTTCCAGATCTCGAGCCAGCCGAGGCTGCCCGCGACGCGCGCCTCGCTCGCATAGTCGGGCTCGCTCGGATCACCGGTGAAGTAGTGGATCTCGGAGCACGGTCCCTGCGGGCCGGTGTCGCCCATCTGCCAGTAGTTGTCGGCCTTGCCGAGGTAGTAGATGCGGTCGCTCGCGACGCCCGCCGCCTTCCACATGTCCGCCGCGTCCTCGTCGCGCGGGATGCCGTCCTCGCCCTTGAAGACCGTGACCGCGAGGCGCTCCTTGGGCAGCCCGAGCACCTCGGTGACGAGCTTCCACGCGTAGGCGATCGCGTCCTTCTTGAAGTAGTCGCCGAAGGAGAAGTTGCCGAGCATCTCGAAGAACGTGTGGTGGCGCGCGGTGAAGCCGACGTTCTCGAGGTCGTTGTGCTTGCCACCCGCGCGCACGCACTTCTGCGCGCTCACCGCACGGGTGTACGGCCGCTTCTCCTTGCCGGTGAAGACGTCCTTGAACTGGACCATGCCGGCGTTGGTGAAGAGCAACGTGGCGTCATTGGCCGGGACCAGCGGGCTGGAGCTCACTGCGGTGTGGCCCTGCTCCTCGAAAAACGCGATGAATCGCGACCGGATCTCGTCGGTCCCTAACGCCTTGACCATGGCGCGTTATAGAGGACGACGGCGCACCGTGTCACGCCCGATCGCTACTCGAGCGAGATACGCGCGATCGGCTGGATGTTCATATCGGGGGACAGCTCCTGGTACGAGAGCACGGCGAGGTGCGGGAACTCGAGCTCGACCAGCTTCCGGAAGTACCGGCGGATCTCCATCGTCGTCAGGATCACCGGGTTCTGGGCGGTCGGCGGCAGTGAGCCGACCTCGGTGCGCACCGCGGACAGGATTTCCTGCGTGATCTCCGGCTCGAGGGCCAGGTATGAGCCCGACGAGGTGTGCTGGATCGACGAGCGCACCGTCTCCTCGATCTGGGGATCGAGCAGGTACACGATCAGCGTGTTCTGACCGCGCGTGTACTTGTGGCTGATGTACCGCTTGAGCGCCGAGCGCACGTACTCGGTCAGCATGACGGTGTCGTGCTCGACCTGGCCCCACTCGGCGAGGGACTGGAGGATCGAGCGCAGGTCGCGGATCGAGATCTCCTCTTCGACCAGGCGCCGCAGGATGTCCGTCAGCTGGAACGGCGACACGACCTTCGGAACGGTCTCCTTCACCAGCGCCGGGAACGCCTGCTCGAGCTGCTCGAGCATGTTCATGACTTCCTGGATGCCGACGAACTCTGCGGCGTTCTTCCTCAGCACCGAGGAGAGATGCAGCACGATGTAGCCGGCCGCGTCCCACGTCGTGAGGCCGGCCTGCTCGGCGACCTCCTTGTACTCGGCGTCGATCCACGCGCACTCGTTGCCGTTGGCGGGGTTGGTCGCGGTCTCGCCTTCGATGTTGAGGAGGCGGAGGCGCTCGGCGGTGTCGTTGACCAGCACCTTGTTCAGCGAGACCGTGCCCATGACCAGCGGGATCTCGTTGATCATGATCAGGTAGCTTCCCGGCGGCATGTCGGTCTCGTTGCCGCGAACGCGGATGCCGGGGAAGCGCACGCCGAGCTCGTAGAACAAGCCGTCGCGCATCATCGGGACCATCTCGCCGAGGAACTTCGATCCTTCGCCGGCGTCTTCGACGAGCGGGATGAGATCGGCGGCGACCTCGAGCGCGATCGGGGTGACGACCGGCAACATCTGCGCGGCCTGACCCTCCTGCATCTTCTGGTTCTGGATCCGCTTCTCGCGCTGCTGCTTGACCTCGTCCTCGCTGGGCGGCCCATCGCCGGGCTGCGCGACGATCTTGCCCTCGGCCTTCATGCGCTTGCTACGCTGCAGGCCATAGCCGAGGGCTCCGATGATCGCAGCGATGCCCACGAACGGGACCGCCGGCATGCCTGGGATGATGCCGATCGCCGCGAGGAACACCGACGAGATCATGAACGAGCGCGGCTGCGCGAGCAGCTGGATCGCGATGTCTTTACCGAGGTGCTGGTCGGACTCTTCCGACGCCACGCGCGTCACGATGAAGCCGGCGGTGACCGAGATAAGGATCGCGGGGATCTGCGACACGAGGCCGTCGCCGATGGTCAAGATCGCGTAGATCTGCAGCGCCTCGCTGGCCGACATGTCGAGCATGGTCGTGCCGATGATGACGCCGGCGATGATGTTGATCGCGGTGATGATCAGGCCGGCGATCGCGTCGCCCTTCACGAACTTCATCGCGCCGTCCATCGAGCCGTGGAGCTGCGACTCGCGCGATAGGTCGTTGCGGCGGCGGCGCGCCTCGTCCATGTCGAACGCGCCAGCGCGCAAGTCGGCGTCGATCGACATCTGCTTGCCGGGCATGGCGTCGAGGGTGAAGCGGGCCGCGACCTCGGACACGCGCTCGGCGCCCTTGGTGATGACCAGGAAGTTGATGATCGTGAGCACCAGGAACATCACGATGCCGACGACCAGGTTGCCCTGGACGACGAAGTTACCGAACGCGACGACGACCTCGCCGGCGTGGGCCTCGAGGAGGATGAGGCGGGTGGTCGAGACGTTGAGGCCCAGCCGGAAGAGCGTGGTGACGAGCAGCAGCGACGGGAACGACGCGAGGTGCAGCGCGTTCGGGATGTAGATGGCGAGCAGCAGCAAGATCACGGAGATCGAGATGTTGATGACCATCAAGAGGTCGAGGATGAACGGCGGGACGGGGACGATGAGCATCCCGAGGATGATCACGATCAGGAACGCCAGGATGAGGTCGGAGTAGCGACCGATCGTCTGCTGGAGGTCCCCGGTCGTGAGGACGGCGATGAAGTTCTTCATGCTCGAGCCCCGAGTCTACCGGGCCTCGAACAATGCCACGAAGGCGGTGGGAAGGGCTACTTCTTCGCGGGCGGCTGGGCCACGGGCTTCTTGGTGCCCTTCGCGGCGGTGGCAGGAACGGCCTTCGGCTCGGCTCCGCCTTCGCGCTTGTCGATGAGCTGCTTGATCACGGACGCGGTCGCTGCTGCGAGGGCGCGCGCGCGGATCGAAGCGGGGTTCTTGCCTTCCGGATCGAGGTCGATGGCGGCCTTGAGATCTTCCATCGCGTACTCGAACTCGCCGTGCTGGAGCAGCAGCTCGCCGCGGTTCACGTACGAGTTGATGTCTTCCGGATCGAGCTCGATCGCGATCGAGAACTCCTGCGCGGCCTCTTCGTGCATGTCCATCTTGGTGTACGTGGCGCCGAGCATCGCGTGGAAGTAAGGATCGTACGGGTTGCCGATGACCAAGCCTTCGAAGATCGTACGCGACTCGCCGTAACGACCCTGCTGGTACATCGTGTATCCGAGCTCGGCGATCGCGTACGCCTGCTCCATCGTCATGCCTTCGAGCTGCGCCCAGGTGATCTTGCCGAAGAGGAACTTCTTGAAGTTTTCGACGGTGAAGTTGTCGAGCGGGCTCTTCGGATCGACGTACTCGACCTCGATCTGGCCCTTCTCCACGGCGCGCAGGACGTCGTCGGCAGAGACGCCCTTCAGCTCCTTGTCGAACTCCGCGATGATGAAGTCCTTCTCTTCCTGCGTCAGGTCCTCGGGCTTTTTGGTTTCCATCAGCTCTTTGGCCGAGAGCTTGGGCTTGTTCGCGGGGGCGCCGGTCGGCTTCTTCTGCGTCGACATGATGATCCTGAGTGGCGCCTTCATAGCACCCCTCCAAAAAAACGCAAACGTCTCGGCCGGTTCGCCGAACGCTCGCGTTGCTTAAAAGGCAGACGCCCGGAAGAGCGAAGTGCTCTGCCGGGCGGCTGACTTTTCGTTGGATAGAGCTTGGTGCACCGCCCGATGGAGGTTCGGTCGGTGCACCGTCCAGGAAACTATTCGGTGCGCGATTAGCCGCGCATCGACTGGATGACGTTCTTGGCCGACTGGTCGTAGCGCTCCATGATCTTGCCGAGCGTATCGAACAGCTGCGAACGCTTCGTGATCATGCGCTCGAGCTTCTTGGTCTCCATGTCGATCGACTTCTCCCCGTCCTGACCACCGCCGCCACCGATCTTCGAGCCGAGGCCGCCACCGATCTTCGCACCGGCCGGACCGCCGAGGGCCGCGCCCGCCGCCGTACCGGCGAGGCCGAGCATGCCAGCGCCCTTCTTGCGGTTGCCCTGCTGGTTCTGCAGGTTGTTGATGTACTCAGTCTGGCGCTTGATGTCCTCGTCCATCTTCTGGCAGATGACCATCAGCGCGAGCATGATCTTGTCTTCCATCGTCAGCGACGGGTCAGACAGAATCGAGTGCACCTGGGCCGAGTGAGCGCCTTCGTAGGCGCGGTTGCTGCCCTGCATCTTGCCCGGCTGCGAGAGGGGGTTCCAGGAAGCCTGGCCCATCCCGAAGAGCGGCATGCCCTGGACGCCCGAGCCGAAGCTCGCGAATCCACCCGGCGCACCGAGCGCGCCGAGACCGCCACCACCGAGGAGCTGGGCCGCGATACCACCGAGGCCGCCGAGCGCCATACCGAGGAACGGGTTCCCGAACGCCGCGCCGCCGAGGCCGCCGAGCGCCGCACCACCAACACCGCCCAGCGCGAGCTGGCCGAGCTGGCTCATGATGCTGCGGTCCATGCCCTGGAGCATGCCGTTGATCGAGCCCGCCATCGGGTTCATCGCCATGCCCGGGATCTGCGGCATGCCAGGGAAGCGCTCGATGGTGAAGCGACCGTCGTTCTTGCCACCGAAGTCGGTGATGCGACCGCCGACCGCCTGCTCGAAGGCCTGGCGAGCGAACGGGTCGTTGCGGAGGACGCGCTCCATGCGAGCCGCCTCACGACGCTCCGGGTTGGTGGCGCGCGCGAGCCAGTTGTTCGGGGTGAACGGACCGGCGAGGTCGATGTTCTGCTGGCCGCCCGAGTAACCGGCACCGGCGATCGGTCCCATGATCGGGAACATCGACTGCGGCGAGGGCATCGACATGTACGGAGGAATGAACGCGCCCTGCAGCAGCGACGCGGGGCCGCTGGCAGAGGTGTACGCGTTGTGAAGCGCGCCGAGCGCGAATTGCGGGATCTGGTTCGCCGCGTCCAAAAGTTGGAATTGCGGGAACGCCAGCTGCGCGAAGAGGTTGTTCGTAAACGGATTGCCGCCACCGATGGGAAGATTCATGCGTAGTTCCTTCTTTCTGGAGGTCCTTCGATTTGTTCGAAGTGACCGCTCTATCCTTAGCCGCTCGCCGACCGCTCTTCAATTCCTCCGAGTGACCGTTCGAGTTGTCATCGTTATCGAGGTCAACTGGTCGATGTTGCTCGGTTTTCGATCTTTTTTTCGCGTCCGTGCAAGGCTTGGAGATCGTTCGGGTTTTAGACGTGTTACAGAACAATCACGAAAGATTTCGCTTTGTTAGATCCCTTTCTACCGACATCTGCACACATACCGACCGTCATTTTAGCGCCTCCTGCGGAGGAGCAGCTGCCGGAGCGCGCGCGCCTTGCGTGCGATCGGCTCGTCGGGCGAGCGCGCGGCGCGGATCGCCTTGTCGAGATCGTCGAGCGCCGCGTCGAAGTCGCGACGGCTGATGTGGACCTCGGCGCGGTTCACGTACGCCGCCACCGAATTGGGCGACACCTTGAGCGCGTTCGAGAACTGTCGGATCGCGCGCTCTGCGTCGCCGCGGCGGTGATACACGACGCCGAGCGCGCGATAGTAATAGTCGCTGCGCGGATCGATCGCGACGAGACCTTCGAACACCGTCTGCGCGTCCTGGATCTTGCCGTTCAAGAACAGCGTGTAGCCGTGCTGCGCGATGAAATAGAGCTCCTCCGCCGAGTAGCCCTTGAGCTCCATCAGCGTCGCTTCACCCTTCGCCCAGCGCTTGACCTCGTTGCCCGGCGCGACCTCGAGCTGATCGACGCCGCGCTTCTGCAGCGACGCTTGCGCGGCCTTGAGCAGCGGGCTGGTGCTGGACTTCGGCATCGCGGATCAGCCCTTCGCGCTCGCGAGCAAGCGGTTGTAGACGTCCTCGGCGAGCGAGTTGTAGCGATCGAGGATCTCGAGCAGCGCGCGCTCGCGCGCCAGCATGGTGCGCATCTGCTCGCGGCGATTCTCCGGCACGTCGTCGAGCGGCTCGCCGTCGGCGGCCTCGTCGAAGAGCACCGCGCCCTTGCGCCGCGCCTTCTTCAGGAAGCGGCGCACGACGACGTGCGTGAACGTGACGGTTCCGGCGTCGGTCGTGGAGAGCGGAGCCTTCGGCCCGCCCATGCGGAGGTTGTCGCTCGACCGCTGCGGCGTGAGCAGCCGCGTCGGCGCGACCTCGGGCATCGGCGCGGCATCGGGATTCTTTTCGATGCGGCGCTGGAGCGCCTTCATCTCTTCCGGGTACGTGCCCATGATCCCCGCGTTGGCGGGGAACGGCCATTTGTCGCGAATGTCGGCCATGAGGCGCGCTGACGATAGCAGAGTCGGTGCGCGCGCGTCGCCTCCCCTCCTCTACCGATACGATTGACGCAACTCGTCCCCGAGGGACGCGCGGACGCGTCCGAGGGACGCGCGGACGCTAACGCTTGAGACGGCCTGCGCCGATCGCCGGTTTTCCGCCGCTGCCAGGGCCCTTCGTCGCTGGTCCGGGCGGCGTCGATCCGCCGGGAGCGGCCGGATTCGCCGGGTTCCCGACCCCGGGTCGGCCGGGCTGCGGCTTTCGTCCCTTGGCGCGCGCTTCCTGCTCTTCGTTGAGCTTGAAGACGAACGCGAGGACCTCGGCGACCGCCTCGTAGAGCTCCTCGGGGACCTCCTCGTCGATCTCCAGCTTGTTGAGCGCCTGAGCGAGCGGCACGTTGCGCAGGATCGGTATGCCGTACTGCTTCGCGAGCTCTTTGATCTTCTCGGCGTGCACGCGCACGCCCTTCGCCACGACCTTCGGCGCTTTCCCTTTTTCTTTGTCGTACTTGATCGCGACCGCGATGTGCTCGGGGTTCACGACGACCGCGTCCGCGTTCTTCACGTTCTGGGCTCCTCCACCGCCAAAGGCGATCTCGTGCGCGAGCTGCTTGCGTTGCCCCTTCGTGTGCGGGTCGCCTTCAGACTGTTTGTACTCCTGTTTGACGTCGTATTTCGACATCATCATTTCCTTCCCGAAGGAATGGCGGGTGTACAGCAGGTCGGCGACGCCGATCGCGACGAACACGAAGACGACCTTCTTCATGAACTCCCAGATCAGGACGCCGCCGAACTTGATCGCCTCGGGGAGCGGGTGGCTGACGAGCACCACCATGTCGCCGAGGTTGCCGGACATCGTGCTGTACGCGACGTAGCAGACCACGCCCATCTTCAGGATGTTCTTGAGCAGCTCGATGATCTTCTTGACCTTGAACAGGCCCTTGAGCCCGTTGATCGGGTTGATCTTCTCGAACTTCGGCAGCACCACCTTGAACGCCATGAAGAAACCGGTCTGCAGTACGTTCGAAAAGATGCCGACCACGAACGCGACGGCGAGCACCGGGAGCGTGACCTTGAGGATCAGCGGGAGCGCGAGATCGATGACGGTGGCGATCGCCGGCATGCCCGGCTCGCGCGTGGCGCCCTCGATGGTGGCCACGGTGAACTCGCGGATCTGCGTGGCCATCGACGTGAACATCGCGGCCATGGCCATGAAGGTGACGCCGAAGCCGAGGCCGGCGACGAGGTCCTGGCTCTTGGCGACCTGGCCCTCTTCCTGCGCTTTCCGGAGCTTTTCCGGGGACGCTTCTTCGGTCTTCTCGCCGGTATCGCCCACGGCGGAGCGACTCTAGCACGACGCGCCCCATTTCTTTCGGGCAGGTGGCGTGATAGCGGCGGACCTCTGTGGCGATCCAGCGCGGCGGTCCGCCTCGTCCTCCGCGCGCACCGGGCCCGCTGAGGACCGAGCGAGGCTCGAAGACCAAGGCGAGCGCAAAGGTGCCGACGCCGGATCAGGACACGTTCACCGAGGGTGGGCCGCAGCTGCCGCGCACCGGCCTGGTGACGCCGAGGCCCAGCGGCCGCAGCCCCACCCTCGTCCGCCAGTCGCTGGACGCGCTCGAGCGCGAGATCCGCGAGCGCGAGACCGAGCTGTCGAAGCTGGTGAGCATCCTCGCGCGCGAGTCGTTCGGCCGGGAGGCAGCGAAGCGCCACAAGGCGGCGATCGCCGCGCTCAAGCAGAAGCTGAAAGAAGCGCGGGTGCGGGCCTCGAAGGGGCGCCGCGCGCTCCTCGAGATGGAGCGCGGCACGGACGGGGTCCCCACCTCGCGGCTCGGGCGGATCGAAGCAGAGCTGGGTGCGATCGAGCAGGCTGGCGAGGGTGCGGCGCGCGCGCGAGCAGCGCTCGATCTGGTCGCCGAGCTCTGCGCCGACGAGCCGGCGCGGCGCCTCAACGTGAAGAGCGCCGACAAGCTCGACGCCCTCGCCTACGCCGAGGATGCGTCCCCGAGCACGATGCTCGCCGATCTCGCGGCGTCGGCCGCCGACAACTTCGCCGGGCCCGCGGAACCCGTCGAAGCCGACGCTGCATCAGACGTCCGCGTCGCCCCCCAGGTGGGGAAGAGCCTCGAAGGGCAGCGCCGCTTGAGCCGCGCGCTCGGCGGAGGACGATCGAAGTGAACGCGGCCGAAGGCCCGATCGCGCTCTCGGCCGAAGAGCTGGCGATCCTCGACTTCACCGGCGATCTGCACGCCGAGGAGGAGTCTCCGCTCGCCGCTGTCCTCGCGGTCGCCGAGGACGCGATGCTGGAGGAAGGCGCGCGGAAGCTGGTCGCGCGCGGGCTCGCCGAGAAGGTGACGCTGCGCCCGCAGCGCGAGCTGTCGCGGCGGCTGCTCGCGGTGGCGCAGCCCGATGCGCGGGTGGTGCTGATGGAGCGCGATGGCAAGAGCACGCGGCGCGCGGTCGAGTACTACGAGCGCGCCGGGGCCTTCGTGCCTTATACGATGCGCGACGGGCTGCACGTCCTCGGGACGCCGGTCGACTTCGACGAGGTGCTGCGCACCGTGCTCGCGCGGCTGCCGACGCGGGCCTCGCGGGGTGACTTCGTCGACTTCACGGTGAGCGCGAGCGAGTACTTCGCGCTCTCGCTGTTCGCGGGCGAGACGGTGCGGGCGGCCCGATCGGAGAGCCTCGCGTCGCACCGCGATCGATCGCGCGTCCGCGTCGAGGGCGAGGAGCCGTCCACGGCGCGCGACGCGCAGCCGTTGCGGATCGACGACGACGAGGGCACGCCGATCGGCCAGCTCTTCCGCCAGCTCCCCGCGGTCCCGCGCGGGCGGACGTGGGACGAGACGGTGCGCGCCCTGCTCGCGAAGGACGTGATCGCGCCCGAGGGCGACGGCTACCGCCTACGGCCATACCTGCGCGATCTCGCGCTGGCGCTCGGAACGAAGCACCGCACCGTCCTCACGCGGCTCGACTTCGGCGCCGACGACTGGATCGTGCGCGACGCGACGCTGATCCCGGTGCCGGGGAGCCTGTTCGTGGTGCGCGCGATCGAGCCCGACGTGATCCGCATCGCCGAGCTCACGGCCGGCGATCTGGAGATCACCGCGCGCTACGCGATCGAGCCGGCGATTCCACCCGAGACCTTCGCGTCGTAGGACCTCAGCCCATCATCTCGATCATGCGGCGGATGAGCTCGACCGTCTCGCCGCTCTGGACGCCGAGCTGGCGGACGAGCAGCGAGAGCGAGAAGAAGAAAAACGCGATGCCGGTGAGCGCCTTGATGCCCATCGCGAGCTGATACGCGTTCAGCTGCGGCGCGACGCGGTTGAGCATGCCGAACACGATGTCGACCATGAACGAGGCGAAAATCCCAGGGAAAGTCAGCGCGAACGCGATCCCGAACAGCGAGCTCGAGTAGTGGAGGAACAGATCGACCCACTCCTCGAACGAGCCGGAGAAGGTCGGCCACGCGTCGATCGGGACGACGCGGAAGCTGTCGAGCACCGCCTCGATCACGTAGATGTGGCCGTTCATGCCCATGAACACGATGAGCAGGAGATGGAAGAGGAAGTCGCCGAGCGGTGAGGCGCGGAAACCGAGCGAGGGGACCTGGGCCTCGGCCATGTTCGAGCCGCGCATCGTGTCGAGGATGCGGCCGCCGAGCTCCATCGCGTAGAAGAGCTTCGAGGCGATGTAGCCGATCGAGAAGCCGATGAAGAGCTCCTTCAGCAGCAGCGCGATGTACACCATGGGACTTATGGTGAATGGCCCGGATAGATAGGCCTGCGCGTGATCGAAGCCGAAGATGGTGAGCCCCACCGCGAGGCTCATGCGCGTCTCCATCGGCACCAGCTTGCCGCCGAGGAACGGGGTCAAGAACGTCACCGGCAGCAGGCGAATGACCATCAGCGAGCCCACCAGCACGTAGCGGGTGAGATCGGTGCGGTGCCCGAGGAGCTGGAAGATCTGCTCCACTGCGTCAGAGCTCCAGAGTGAGTATCGGGATCACGAACGCGCCCGACGTCAGCGGCTCGCCGAAGCCACCCGGGCTCACGGCCGATCGCACCGAGTAGCCGAGCGGCCACAGCGACGCGAGCGCGAGCGTGATGCCGAACGCGGGCGCGGCGGGGCCGATCGCGGTGTCGGCGACCATCAGGTGGATCGAGGTCGCGATGGAAAATGCGCCGGAAAACAAGGACGCGATGAGCCAGCCGGTGTCGAACGCGACGCCCTCGTTGGCGTAGACCAGCGCGGCGATGCCGGTGGTGAGCACGCCGACCGCGCCCAGCACGGCGAGCGCTGGGACCATCGTCTGCTGGAAGTCGCCGGGAAGCTCCGCCGCCCGTGCGGCGGACGGCGCTACAGCGAGCAGGCTCGCCATCAGCGCGGCGCGGATCACCGGCCGACCACCATCGGGAAGCCTTCGAAGCACAGCCTCGCGAAGCCGGACATGCTGCTGCCCAGCCAGGGGCCGAGCGCCGCGAGGATGCCGAACACGATGACCAGCTTGGGAACGAAGGTCAGGGTCTGCTCCTGGATCTGCGTCACCGCCTGGAAGAGCGAGATGATGAGACCGACCACCAGCGACGTGAGCACCGGCGGTCCCGACGCGATCAAGCACAGCAACAAGCCTTGGTTGGTGACCTGGATGACGAAGTCTTCTGCCATTTTCGACTCCTTTAGATGTAGCCGATGATCAGACCCTTGGTGATCAAGTACCAGCCATCGATCACCACGAACAAGAGCAGCTTGAAAGGGAGCGAGATCGTGGTGGGCGAGAGCATCTGCATGCCGAGCGCCATCAATATGTTGGCGACCACGATGTCGATCACCAGGAACGGGACGAAGATGATGAACCCGATCTGGAAAGCCTCCTTCAATTCGCTGATCACGAACGCCGGGATGATGACCATGAAGTCCTCGGGGCCGACGTTCTGGCGGTCCTCGGCCTTTCGCAAGCGCTTGGCCATCGAGTAAAACATCGCACGATCCTTGAGGTGGCTGTTCTTGATCAGGAAGTCCTTGATCGGACCTTCCGCGCGGCCCGCGGCGCTGAACATCAGGTCGACGGTCTCGGCGGACACGAGCGACGAGCCGGGGCGCTGCTCCTCGATCAGGCTCTGCGCCTCGCGGTAACACTCGAGGCCGACCGGGGTCATGATGTAGACGGTCAAGATCGTCGCGAGGCCGGTGATGATCTGCGTGGGCGGTGTCTGCTGCGTACCGAGCGCCGAGCGGACGATCGAGAGCACGACCGAGATCTTCACGAAGCTCGTGACCATGATGATCACGAACGGCAGCAGTGACAGCGCACCGAGCGCGCCGACCAGCACCAGCGGGCGCGTCGCCATCGACGTGCTCGTCACCAGCTCGGACGGCTTGAGCTGGCGGCGCTGCGCGCGCGAAGGCTGGGCGATCGCCTCGGCCGGCGTGGCGAGATAATCGACGGTGATGCCGCCGGCACAGGCCAGAGCGGCGATGAGCAAGAGCTTCTTCACGAGCCCTCCTTGTCGAGACGGCGCTCGAGCAGACGGCCAAATGCGCCCAAAATAGGCTTGTTTTCCGCGGGTGGCGGGAGCGTCGTGTCGTCGAGCTTCGCGAGCCGAGTCATGGCTTGATCGGTCATTCCGATCAGGAAATGCTCCTCGCCGACCTTCACCACGATCAACGCGCGTCGCGGATCGAGCGCGAGGCGATCGACGACCTGCAGCACGCCGGTCGGCGCCGTGCCCACCATCGCGCGGCGGCCCGCGACCGACAGGCCCATGACCTTCGGGAGCAGCTTGCCGAGCACCAGGTACGCGAGCGCGCAGATCGCGACCATCATGAACATGGTCGAGAGGAGCTGCGCGCCCATCGTGCGGGCGCCGGGATCGGCGGATGGCTGGGTCTGCTCGGCGAGCCGGCGGACCTCCTCGGCTTCGGTCGGGTTGCGCTCGCTGACCGCGGGCACTTCAGCGGACGTGGCGGTGTCGGCAGTCTCTGGCAGCGGCGTCTGCGCGCGCGATATCGACGGCGCGCAGGCCAGCACGGCGGCCAGAGCGCAGGCCGCTCTCACTCGCCGCCCTTGACCAGGTTGAGGAGCTTCACGCCGAGCGCGCCGTCGATCTCGACCAGCTCGCCCTTCGCGACCAGCTTGCCGTTCACGACGAGATCCACCGGATCGACCGGCGAACGGCCCAGCTCGATGATCTGCCCCGGGCGGAGACGCACGACCTCGTCGGCGGTGAGCTGTACGCGGCCGAGCTCGACCACCAGCACCATCGGGATGTCGCCGAGGAGCGGCTCGACCTGCTCGAGGTTGTCCTCGACCGGCGCAGGCTCGCCCTCGCCTTCGGCACCCCCCTGGCCCTCCTCGTACGGCTCTTCCCCGCCTTCGGCGTACTCCTCGTCGTCGCCGTCGTCCTCGTCGCCGATGCCCCAGTCTTCCTCGAGCGCGTCGTCGATCACGGCGCGCGGGTCGTGCTCGTCGCCGTCGTTCTCGTCGGGCGCGTCCTCGTACGACGCGACGACGTTCTCGGGGTTATCGTGCTCCCCGTGGCCTTCCACGGGATCGTGGGCCGCGGGTACCTCTTCGATGACGATCTCCTGCACTTCGAACACCTGACGTCCCTCTTGCACCATGATCTGGCCCCGAAGGAAGCCATGTCGACCGAGCCCGATGCGCAGCTCGGCCGGTCCGCTGACCACGCCGTCGACGACCTCTACCTTGCAGGCGTCGAGGAGCACGATGTCGCCCGGATCGAGCCCGGCGAGATCTGCACGGCCGAGCTCCTGGATGTGGCCGACCTCGATCCAGCCTTCGACGGGCGTGTCGGCGATGAGGTGGAGCCGCTGGCGGACCTTGGCCCGCACCCGTTCGGCGAGCGGCGACCCGGCGGGCGGGCGCTCCATCACCACGGTCCGCGCGAGGCTCTCGGGGATCAGCGCGCGGATCACGCCGGTGTCCGTGCCGTAGGTGAGCTTCCACGTCGAGCACATCCAGCGGCGCTCGGCGCGCAAGAGATCCGCGGCGCTCTTGATGTCACCGCGGACGTCCTCGATGCGCAGCGCGACCTGCTCGGTGTTGGCCCAGCCTTCCTGCAGCATCGCCACGACCTTGAGCGCGATGAAGAGGAAGACGCCCTGCTCGATCTCGGTGAGCGGACGATGGATATCGACCGGCGCGGCCTTGCCGCCCAGCAACTCGCCGACGATCTTGTAGACGAACTGCAGCTCGACCTCGACGATGATCTTCTCGCTGCGCGGCGGCAGTCCCATCACCACCAGGCAGCTCACACCCGGGATCAGGCTGCGCAGCTTGTTGGTGTCGTGGATGCGCACGCCATGCAGCCACATGTGGACGTCCATGGTGCAGTAGCGCTGCAAGAGGTCGGTGATCTTGCGGTAGATGCCGGGCTCGAACATCGCCTCGGGCATCGTGCGCAGCAGGATCTGGTGCAGCCGGGCGTGATCGCGCGGGATGTGGTCGCGCGCCATGTCGCTCAGCTTGAGCGGCTTGACCTTCTTCTTCTTGAAGTCCGGATCGTCCGGCTCATAAGCACGCGAGACCCGGGTTCCGTGGATGGGGACGCGGGCCAGCGATGGTGGCGGCATCGGCGGCGGCACGGCCGCTTGGTCGTACCAGGTAGTTCGGGCGGGTTCTAGACCGGCGAAGGCACTTCTGATCACCGCTCCTGCGCGGAGCGGCGCCGCCCGGAGGGCACCCGGCCGTCTTCGGTGACGGGTCCGAAAGCGTCATTTGGCGCGCAAGATGTCGAGCTCCAGGCCGCGTTTTCCTAACTGGCGCATGAGCTCGCCCTTCGAGGACTCGATCAGGTTCGCGAGCTGGCGGTCGCAGCCCTCGAACACGCAGCGAACTTTCCCCTTCTTGGCGGAGACGTGCAGCGTGACGCCGTCGAGCATCGTGCCCTTCAAGGACACCGCGATCTCGGTGCGGCCGTCGGCGGCCACCGCGATCGCCACGCTCTTGGCGATGTAATCGATCAGCTCCTGGGGGATCTTGGTGGGCGTCGTACCCTGGGCGCCCTCGGCCTTGGCGATGGCCGCGGGGGCCTTGTTCTCGCCGTCATCCTTCTGGCCGCCCGACTCGCGCTTGCCACGGCCGCGATCGGCGGCGTCGTCGTCGACCCCGATCGGGGCGGTGTCTTGCATCTTCGCCAGGTGATCCTGGACCCCGACGTCGGTCTCGCGATCGGCGTCGATGTCCTTGCTGATGCGATCGCGATCGTCGTCGGTCTTCTTCACCAGCTCGGTGCTGCGCTCGCCTTCCAGCGCGCGCGCCCCCTCGGAGAGCTCGGATCGGGTCCTGTTCAGCTGCCCCTGCTGCTGGGTCGCCATCTGGGCGCGCTTCTGCAGCTCCTGCGACTTGGGGTTGCCGAGCACGGTCTTCTTCTGGGCAGCCTGCTCGGCCTGGCTCTTCTTCTGCGCCGCGGCCTCGCGATCGTTCGCCTGGACCGCGGTGCTGCTCTTGCTCGTTTCCTTGGAAGCGCGCTGGGCCATCACCTCCTGGAACGACTTGGTGACGCGCTCGCCATCGGCGCGCTTCTGCGTGTCGACCTTTTGCCGATGATCGGCCTCGATCATCTCCTGGATGCGTTGCTCGTCTCCGCTGTCACCGATACGCGTCATGGAATAGCCCCTGGTGAGGTGTTATCGGGCGACGGTTTCTATCCGTTGCTAGCGTTTATTATTCCGCTGCTTCTGCGTGAAGATGACCTGGCCGATCTCGTCGAGGTTGTCCTCCTCCTTGGCCGCCCGCTCCTTCTTCCACTCGACCATCCACTTCTCCTTGTGCTTCTGGAGGGCCTTCAGCTCCATCGAGGCGTTGAGATACTCCTCGCGGGCCTTGAGGCAGGCCTTCTCGGCGTGGCGCACGTTCTCGCGCTGCGACTCGATCTTGGCCTCCTGCTCCTTCTCTTTTTCCTTGAGGCGCTCGATGTAGCGGTTGGCGCTCGACTGGTCGGTGATCTTCATCTCGCCGCTCGCGAGCTTGAGGCTGTAGTCCTCGCGCCGCCGCTTGCGATCCTCGATCATGCGCTGGAGCTCGTTCTTGTACTCCTCGAGCAGGCGCTCCTGTTCGCGCTGCTCGGCTTGCGCGGCGGCCCACTTGTCCTTCGCGTCTTTTTCGGCCCTCTCCTTGATGTCGTAGAGGACCTGGAGCCGGTAAACAGGCATCGATCATCCCCTCATTCGAACAGCGAGATCATCTGCTGGATGGCCTCTTCGAAGGGCTGGTTGTCCTCGGTGCGCTGCCGGAGGAACGCCTCGACCGCCTCGATCTTGTCGATCGCGTAGTCGGTCTTGGGGTCCGTGCCGTACTGGTACGCGCCGAGCAAGATGAGGTCGCGCTGCTTGTCGTAGGTGGCGAGCACCTCGCGCAGCTTGCCCGCCGCCTGCTTGTGCTCCTCGGGGACGATGCCGGTCATGACACGAGAGAGCGACGGCAACACGTCGATCGCCGGCCAGTGATTCCGCGCGCCGAGGTTACGGTTGAGGATGATGTGGCCGTCCAAGATACCTCGGACCTCGTCGGAGATCGGCTCCTCCATGTCACCGCCCGCGACGAGCACGGTGTAGAGCGCGGTGATCGAGCCCTTCGACGAGTTGCCGGTGCGCTCGAGCAGGCGCGGCAGCATCGCGAACACCGACGGCGGGTAGCCTTGACGCGCGGGAGGCTCGCCAACCGCCAGGCCGATCTCACGCTGGGCGCGCGCGAAGCGGGTGGTGGAGTCCATCATGAACAGCACCTTGGCGCCCTGATCGCGGAACCACTCCGCGACCGCGGTCGAGACGAACGCGCACTTCTGGCGCACGAGAGACGGCGCATCGGAGGTCGCGACGACGACCACCGACTTCTTCATGCCCTCCTCACCGAGCGACTCCTCGATGAAGTCCTTCACCTCGCGACCGCGCTCGCCGATCAGACACACGACGACCACCTCGGCCTCGCAGTTGCGCGCGATCTGGCCCATCAGGGTGGACTTACCGACGCCAGAGCCGGCGAAGAGGCCGATACGCTGGCCCTTGCCGATCGTCAGCAGGCCGTCGATGGCGCGCACGCCGAACGCGAGGTGCTCCTTGATGCGCTCGCGATCGAGCGGCTCGGGCGGATCGCGCTCCACCGCCCACGGCGCGAGGCCGACCTTCGGCAGCGGGCGGCTATCGATCGGATCACCGAGGCCGGAGAGCACGCGGCCCAGCAGGCCGTAGCCGCACTCGATCTCGAAGGGCCGTCCGGTGGGGACGACCTCCGAGTCGGGGCCCACGCCATCGGCGTTGCCCATCGGCATGAGCATGACTTCCTTGTCCTTGAAGCCGACCACCTCGGCGCGAAGCATGCGGTCGTGGTTGTGGATCTCGACGCACTCCTGCATGCGCACGCCCGGGACCGCGGCCTTGATGATCAGGCCGGTGATCTCGGTGACGCGGCCGCGGACGCGGGTCAGCTTGGTCGACCTGATCCGGTTTCCGTAGCGCTGAAAGTCGATCGGAATGGTGACCATCAGGCCTCCTCTTCCTCGTACTGCTCTTCTTGCGGCGCCTCGGCGGCCGCCTCCATGCCCGCGTTGACGATCGCGAGCTCGTCTTCCAGCACCTTCTCGATCGCCTTGAGCTGGCGCTCGAGCGACGCGTCGATGAGACCCAGCTCGGTGATCACGACGCAGCCGGCGCGGGTCACCGATGGATCTTCGCGGACCTCGATGGCGCTCGCGCGGGCGAGGACCTCGAGCAAGCGGCGCTGGTTCTTCTTGAGCTGATCGGCGTCGTCGGGGTGGATGCGCACGACGATCTCGCGCTGCTGGACCGCGTCGCGCAGCGCGTTGCGCACGATGCCGACGATCGCGTCGGGGTGCAACTTCATCTCCTGGCCGAGGATGCGCTCGACGCAGGTGCGGACCAGGCCGACGTACTGCGGCTCGAGCTCGGCCTTGATCTGCTCGATCTCGCGCAGCTTCGCCAGGGTCTGCTCGGTGTACTGGCCCAGCCCCTCCTGGTAGCCCTCGTCGTAGCCGCGCTGGCGCAGCTCTTCGGCCTGCTGGCGCGCGGTCTCGAGGATCTGCTCGGCGTGGCCCTCGGCGTCGCCCTTGATGCGGCGGGCCTCGGCGTTGGCGCCGACGACCTCGCGCTCGATGATCGCCTTCGGGACCGGTCGCGCCGTGGAGAGGCCAGGCCGCATGGGCGCGGTCGAGGGCGCACTGGGACGAGACGAGGGCGCCGGCTGGAGGCTGGGACCGCCTTTGATGACCTTGGGCACGCGGCCGGCAGCATAGCGCGAAACGCAGGACCTGACCGTGTGCGAGATTACCCGACCACGAAGCTCAGGACGGCCTCGAAGAGGCGTGGATTCCTCGACAGAAAGTCGACGGTCGGACGGCGGAGCGCGGGGCGGCGGGCCAGGAAGAGCAGCGCCTCGGTGGACCAGCGGTACCGCGCGAACACCTTCGCGAACGTACGGGCGTACGGATCGAAGGCGCGCGGATCGCCGCGCTGGCGGATGGCTTCGGGCAGGCAGGCGATGAGCGCCTCCGCGCAGACCAGGCTCACCGAGAGGCCCTCGCCGGTGATCGCGTCGATGTATCCGGCGGCGTCGCCGGCGAGCGCCAGCCGCGGCGCGGCTATGGCGTGCGCGCCGCGCTTCAGCGGTCCGGCGCCGCGCGCGCTCGAGGTGGGCTCGGCGTTCTCGAGGCGGGCCGCGAGCGACGGGAATCGCAGCATGAAAGCGTCCCAGCTCGGCTCGATCGCGCCGTCCTCCCACAAAAATGCGAGCCCGACCTGCGTCGGCGAGCTCGGCGTCACGTAGGCCTCGCAGCCCGGCGACAGGTGCACCTCGACGAAGCTCGTCCAGGGCGCGCGCGAGAAATGCCGGCGCAGGCCGTACCGAAGGCCTCGTCGGAGGCGCCCCTGCGGGCTGGTGCGATCGAGGCCCGCGGCGTGGCGGAGCGGGCTGGCGAGGCCGTCGGCGGCGATGAGGATCTGCGCGTCGATGCGCTCGTGCTCGGTCTCGAGGGTGACGCTGTCGCTGCTGATCGCGTGGCGGCGCACGCCGGCGTGCAGGCGCAGATCGACCCCCACCTCTCTTGCGCGGCGCGCGAACGCCTCGATGAGATGTGTGCGTCGGATCCCGCGCCCGCCGGCGCCGGGGAGCTTGCCCTCGGCCGATCGCCCGCGCTCCTGCACGTAGCGGATGCCTTCGATCGGCGACCACGCGCTCACGTACGGGAGCACGCCGAGGCGATCGAGCGCCCCGAGGCCAGGCGGCATGACGCCCTCGCCGCAGGCCTTGTCGGGGAGCTCTTTGCTGCGCTCGAGCACGATCGTGCTCAGGCCCTGTTGCGCCGCGCCGATGGCGACCGCGAGGCCCGCGGGACCGCCGCCGACGATCGCGACGTCGTATTTCATCCGAGATCGAGGCGGATCTTCGCCACCGTGGATCGCAGCAGCTCCTTCGCGATGAACAGCCCGTTCACCGGGCGCGGGGCCTCGAGCGCGCCTGCGACGTAGCGTCGGAGCGCCTCCTGGCGGCGGAGCTTGCCGCTGGACGTGCGCGGCAAGGTGCCGGGCTCGAGGATCGCGACGTGGTGGGGGCGCACGCCGGTGCGCGTGACGATCGCCTCGCGGGCGGCGCGGGAGAGCGCTTCGAGGTCGATCGCCGGGCCCTCGCTCTTGCGCTCGACCAGCACCAGGAGCTCTTCGCCCTCGGCGCCGTCGGGGATGTGGCCCACCGCGATCACGCAGCCCGGGCGCACGCCGGGGAGATCGTCGAGGCACTCCTCGAACTCCTGCGGCGCATGATTTCCGCCGCGGATCACGATGACGTCCTTGGCGCGACCGGTGACGTAGAGCTCGCCGTCGAGCTCGAAGCCGAGATCGCCGGTGTCGAGCCAGCCATCGGTCTGGAGCACCGCCTTGGTGGCGTCGGGGCGATCGAAGTAGCCGGCCATCACTGCCGGACCGCGGACGAAGATGCGACCGACGACGCCGGTCTCGACCTCGCGCGCATCCGGATCGCGCAGCATCACCTCGACGCCGGGCACCGGGCGGCCCACCGACACGATGTCGCGCGCGCCGGCCGAAAGCGTGCCCTCGCGGGCGAGGACCTCGGGATCGATCGGGAGCGCGCGCACCGGCTGATCGGGCCGCGTGAACGTCACCGCCAGCGACGCTTCGGCGAGGCCGTAGACCGGCATCAGCGCGCGATCGTCGAAGCCGAACGGCGCGAAGCGCTTCGCGAACGCCGCCATCACCGCGGAGGACACCGGCTCGGCCCCGCACAGCGCGAACTTCCACGACGACAAATCGAGCCCCTCGATCTGCTGCGGCTTGATGCGCTTGGTGGCGACCGCGAACGCGAAGTTGGGCGCCGGCGAGATGATCGCCTTGTGCCGCGAGATCGCCCGCAGCCACGCCGCGGGCTGCACGAGGAAGTCCTCCGGCGAGAGCAAGACCATCGTGCCGCGGTGATAGAGCGCGGTGAGCAGCCCGCCGATCAGGCCCATGTCGTGATAGAGCGGCAGCCACGAAACGCCGGTCACGCTCGCGTCGCCCGCGCGCGGCAGCGTGGCGCTGACCATCGCGCACTGCGAGAGCACGTTGTGGTGCGTGAGCATCACGGGCTTCGGATCCACCGTGGATCCCGAGGAGAACTGGATGAGCGCGAGATCCTCGCCGCGCCGCGCGACGATCGGCGCGGGGTGGCCGCCCTCGACCAGGCTGGCGACGTGATGGAGGCCGAGCGGCGGGTGCGCGGTGCGCATCGCGACGCCGAGCAAGCGGCCGACGCGTTCGTCGGTGAGCACGATGCGCGCCCGCACCGCGGTGATCATGCGCGCGGTCGCAGCGTGATATTCCTCGATGCGGCCCAGGCGAATCGGCGGATAAAGCGGCACCGGGACCGCGCCGGCGAGCGTTGCGCCGAAAAACGCGTCGAGGAAGTCGAGGCCGGTGGGCAGCACGATCACCACGCGATCGCCCGGCTTCACGCCGAGGCCGATCAGCGCGCCGGCGACGTGGCGCGCGCGGGAGTGGAGCTCGCTCCACGGGATGCGCCGCTCGTTCTCCTGGGCGTCCACCAGCACGACGCCAGCCGGACCGGAGACCGCGCCGAGGGCCTCGCCGAGCGTGTCGTGCCCGAGCGCAGGCGCTCTGCCTCCGCTCAGCACGCGGCGCGCTCCTTCTCCTCGACGCGACGGATCACCAGGCGCACCAGATCGCCGACGGTCTCGAGCTGGCCGGCGTCGCCCTCGTCGAGCTTGATCCGGAAGCGATTTTCGAGCGCGACGGCGACGACGGTGAGGCCCATCGAGTCGAGCTCGATGTCGTGCGCGAGGCGCGCGTCCATCGTCACCGGATGGGTGGTCTCGAGCTCGCTCTCGACGGTGCGCGCGATGAACGCGAGGATGTCGCTGGGGCTCACGCCGACACCCCACTCTTGGTCTCGCCAACGGGGAGGAAGCGCGGCTTCTTCCCGAACGCCGCGTCGTACTTCTCGCCCAGCGCCTTTTCTTCGACGCCGATGCGCACCTTGAGGAGGAGCGCGTTGCCGATGCTGAAGACGACCGCGGTGATCACGTTGCCCATCACCAGCGGGATGGCCGCCATCTCGACGATCACCGCGACGTAGTTGGGGTGGCGCACGAAGCGGTACGGCCCGCCGACCACGACCGGCGCGGTCGGCAGCACGATGACGCGCGTGTTCCAGCGCTCGCCGAGGGTCCCGATCGCCCAGTAGCGGAGCGCCTGTGCGGCGATCGACACGGCGAGCGCGACGTAACCGAAGGTCCCCGGAAAGACCCGCTGGAGCAGCCACGTCTCGAGGACGCAGGCGACGAGGAACGCGGTGTGGAACACCGTCATCACGCGGAAGTGCGCCTGCCCGACCTCGATGGCGCCGGCCGCAAAGGCGCGCGCCGCGTTCCTCCGCGAAAGGATCAGCTCGCCGACGCGTTCGATTGCGATCAGCCCGAGGAACACGAAATACAGCGCCATCACCACTCCAGGAGGACCAGCTCGGCGCAGAACCCTGGGCCCATCGCCATCACGATGCCGCGGTCGCCCGGCTTCGCCTCGCCCGACGCGAGGAGATCCTCGAGTACGAAGAGTACGGAGGCCGACGAAAGGTTCCCAGTCTCGCGCAAACTTTTTCGCGAGCGAGCCAGCGCGTTCGGATCGAGCCCCAGCGCCTCCTCGAAGGCGGAGAGCACCTTGGGCCCGCCGGTATGGGCGACGAAGTGGCGGATGTCCTTTCGCGCCAGGCCCTGGCTCCCGAGGAAGCGATCGACATCGCCGCCGACGTTCTCGACGACCAGCTTCGGGACCTTGCTCGACAGCACCACCTTGAAGCCGCCGTCGACCACGTCCCAGCCCATCATACGGTGGGTGTCGGAATAGAAGATCGAGCGGCTGGCGACGACCCGGGGGCCGCGCGCGCGGTTCGCCTCCTTCATGGCGCCGGTGAGCACCACGGCGGCGGCGCCGTCACCGAAGAGGCCCGAGGCGATGATGTTGGCGACCGACAGATCGCTGCGCTGGAGCGTGAGCGAGCACAGCTCCACCGAGAGGAGCACCGCGACCTGGTCCGGGAACGCGCGCAGATAGTCGGACGCCCGCGCGATGCCCGCCGCGCCCGCCACGCACCCCAGGCCGAAGATCGGCGTGCGCTTGATGTCGCTGCGAAAGGCGAGCAGATCGACCAGGCGGGCGTCGATGCTGGGGGTGGCGATGCCAGTGACGGTGACGAAGAAGATGTGGTCGACGTCCTTCGGCGCGAGCCCGGCGCGCGCGAGGGCGTCCTTGACGACGCGGGCGCCAATCTCGGTGGCGGCGTCGGTCCAGGCGTTGTTGCGGTCGGCGAACGAGACCAGCTTGGCGTAGTCCTCGATCGGACGCGCCAGGTGGCGTCCGCCGACCTGGACGGCACGGTGGAGGTCTTCGAGGCGATCGACGTTGTAGTGCTCGGCAGCCCAGAGCGATCGAAACGCTGTGATCAGCGCCTCCTGATCGGCGTAGTGCGGCGGCAGCGCGCGCGCGACCGCGGAGATCGCAGGAGGCATGGGGAGAATGCTGCCGAGGGGGGCCGAGATCTGCAATCTCAGTTTGCGGCTGCGAGGCCCGCCCCGACGGTTCCGCCGGAGCGCTCGGCTTCCGGCGCGGGGTGGAGCGAGGTACAAGACGCGCGCCTTGAGCACCTCCTACGTCCAGCGCGTCGCCTCCGCGCGCGGTCTCTTCGCGCTGTCGACGGTGTTCATCGTCTACGCCACGACCCTCCCCTTCGACTTCTCGCGCGCGCCGTCGCTCGTGGGCGCGAACCTCATCCCGCTCTGGGACGAGGAGCGGAACCGGCTGCACTCGATGCCCGACATCGTGCAGAACATCGTGCTCTTCATGCCGTTCGGCTTCTTCATGACGCTGGGCTTCCCACGCAAGTGGCCGGTCCTACGCGCGGCGGTGGCGGGGTTCCTCTTGTCGCTGCTGGCCGAGTCGCTCCAGACGATGACCACGATCCGGCAGACTTCGGCCACCGATCTCACCACCAACACCGCCGGCGCGCTCGTGGGCGCGACGGCCGCCGTGATCTGGGGGGCGCTGCTCGAAGACGTGGCGCGCACGCGGCTCGCGCGGATGGTGCGATCCGATCCGGGCCTGGTGATCGTGCTCGGGGTGCTGGGCATGGTGGTGTTCTCGATGCTCGCGCCGTTCATCCCGACGCTCGACATCGGCGCGCTGCGGGGGCAGGTGCGATCGCTCATCGATCATCCGTGGGGCACGCGACCGATCGGCGCGCTGATGCCGGAGCTCGTGCTGTATGCCGGCCTTGGCTTCGCGCTCACGCACGAGGTCCCCGCGCGCCTGAAGGTGGCGTCGCCGGTGCTGCGCGTCGTCGCGGGCTCGATGATCACCGCGACGATCGCGCTGGTGCTGGAAGCGGCGCAGATGCCGCTCTTGTTCCACCGCCCCGCCGGCGCCGACGTGGTCGCCAACGCGCTCGGCGGGTTCATCGGCGCGATGATGGTGCTGGTCATCCATCGCGGGCGCGCGTTTGCGGTGGAGACCGAGCTTGGCGCGTGGACCCGCCGCTGGCCAGCGCTGGTGCTGACCTTCGCGGTGCTGAGCCCGGTGTCGCGCGCCTTTTCGCCGTTCGTGTTTCGATCGGTCGCCGATGGACTGGCCATGTTCAATCTGGTGCACCTGGTGCCGTTCTCGCTGCTGTTCGAGTCGCTGAAGATCTCGACGTTCCTCAACGTGTTCGAGACGGCCTCGACCTACCTTCCCCTCGGCTATGCGCTGTGCGTGCTTCGTGTGCGCACGCCCGTGGCTTTCGGGATCACCATTCTTTTGGCCGAGATCATGGAGATCGCTCAGATCGTGGTCGAGGGCCGGACCACCGACGTGACCGAGGGCTTGCTGGCCGCGGCGGGCGCGGTGGCCGGCTGGTCGATCGCGCTCCACCTGGAGACCGTTGCCGCGGCGCCGTCGGTCGGAGAGAGTTCCCGGCGATGAAGGTCGCGATCATCGGCTGCGGCTACGCCGGGCGCATCCTCGCGCGCCGCCTCATCGCGCGCGGAGATCCCGTCCGCGCCACGACGACCCGCGAGACGCGCCTCTCCGCGCTCGCCGCGCTCGGCGCCGACCCGCGCGTGATGCGATCGGAGACCACCGACGCGCTCTCCCGCGCGCTCGATGGCGTCGACTCGGTCGTGTATCTCGCGCCGCCCGCCGCCGGTCAGTCGCCCGACGCGCTCGCCACCGCGATCGCCTCGGCCTGCTCGTCGTCGCTCACGACCTTCGTGTACGGCTCGACCACCGGCGTCTACGGCCCACCGAAGGACCCCGACGGCTGGGTGGACGAGCGCCAGGATCCCGGCCCGCTGCACGAGCGCGGGGCGCAGCGGCTGGCGGTGGAGCGATCGCTCTACGCGGTGGGTCTCCCGCTGAAGGTGGTCCGCATCGCCGGTATCTACGGCCCGGGCCGCACGCTCGCCGACGCGATGCGCCGCGAGGAGCTGGTGCTGTTCGAGGGCGGTCCGCCGACGAGCCGCGTGCACGTCGAGGACCTGGCCCGCCTGCTCGAGGCGATGCTCGATCCGAAGTCGCCCCGCCTGGCGATCGCCTGCGACGAGAAGCCGGCCGAGACGCTCGAGGTCGCGAAGTACACCGCCGAGCTGCTCGGCCTCACGCTGCCCGCCGCGATCCCCTTCGAGGACGCCAAGCGCCTGATGTCACCCAAGGCGCTGGAGATGCGTCTCGGCGGCCACAAGTGCCGCTCCGTGGTGCGCGAGCGCCTGATCGGCAAGCTCACGTACCCCACGTACCGCGAAGGCGTGCGCGCGAGCCTGAGCGACGAGGGCCGCTTGCCGGCCAAAGATCCCGACTCGTTCAGCGGCGCGGTCTGAACGCCGTACCTCACCCTTCCTACTCGCCCTGCGGGACCTCGAGCTCGCGGCCGCCCTTCACGTCTTCGCTCGGGCGATCGAGGTTGAACTCGACGCGGCGGTTCAGCGCGCGCGACTCCTTGTCCTTGCCCTTCTGGAGCGGCTGCGTCTCGCCGAAGCCCCGGTAGCTCAGGCGCTCGCCGGCCACGCCGCGACCGACCAGGTAGTCACGCACCGACTTCGATCGACGATCCGACAGCGCCATGTTGCGCGCGTCGGGGCCCACGTCGTCGGTGTGACCTTCGACGCGAACCTTCCCCGCCTCGGGGTGGCGGATGATGACCTGCGCGACGTTGTCGAGCAGCGCGTACGAGCGCGGATCGATCAAGTGCGAGGCGGTCTTGAAGAACACCTTCTCGAAGATCTCGATGCGATCCGCGCGGACGATCGCCAGCTGCGGCATCTTGCAGCCGAAGTTCTTCGGATCACCCGGCTCGTCCGGGCACTGATCCAGGCGATCGACGACCGTATCGCCGTCGCGATCGGCGTCGGGGCAGCCGCGGTTCTCGACCGGGCCCTTCACGTCCGGGCACTTGTCGCGGACGTCGAGCACCGTGTCCTGATCGTTGTCCGGATCCGGGCAGCCATCGCTGTCTTCGAACCCGTCGTTGTCCTCGGGATCGTTGATGCACTTGTCGACGTCGTCGCGCAGGCCGTCGCCGTCGGTGTCGGGCACCTCGTCGGGGCAGCCGTCGGTGTCCTCGAACCCGTTCTTCGTCTCCGGGACGTCGCGGCACTTGTCGTCGAGATCAGGGATGCCGTCCTTGTCGTTGTCGAGATCGGGGCAGCCGTCGGTGTCCTCGAACCCGTCCCTGTCCTCGGGGATCTCGATGCACTGATCGACGTCGTCGAAGATGCCGTCGAGATCGGTGTCCTTCGGTCCACGATCGGGCGCGATGCGCAGGCCGAGGAGCAATCGCCAGTCCGGCGTGCCGAACGCGCGCGCGAAGCCGGCGCCGCCGCCGACGAACGCGATGAAAGGGCCCGAAAAGAAGTACGAAAGCGCGCCGCGGACTTCCATCGAGGTCGACTCCTGGCCGTCGAACACCGACTTCGCCGCGCTCGCCACCGAGTACGTGACGTCGATCTCCGCGGGAGGTCCGCCCGCTTCCTCGAATCGGAAGCCCGCGCCGGCGAGGCCGAACACCTCGTCATCGACGACCAGGTTCGCGAACGTGGTCTCGTTGGGTCGGAGGCGATAGCCGAAGTTGCCCGCCAGGCGGAAGCCGCCCCACGCACGCGAGATCGCCAGCATCGGCGAGAAGGTCACCGTGCCCTCGCCGAAGTAGCCGTCGCTCGGTCCGGTGGGGACCGTGAACGAAGGCACCAGCGAGATGTCGATGCCCTGATCGCGCTGCACCAGCAGGCGGAGCTTCGGCGTGAAGCGCAGGTCGCCTATGCCGACCGACGAGAGCGCCGCGAGCGTACCGTTGATGCCCTCCAGCTGATCGGAGCGCTGCTGGTAGAGGATGAGCGGGATCTCGAGGCCGAGCTCGATCCAGTCGAACAGCGAGATCGTGCCGCCGACGCTCGCGCTGTACCGCTGGCTCACCAGCGAGCCGGCGCGGCCATTGTCGGCGAGGCGGTAGAGGATCAGCGGATCGTCGGACGTGCCGAGCCAGAGGTATGCGCCCCAGTCGAGGTGCTCGGGCACGCCGGCCCACTCGACGTCGAACACACCATCCTGATCGGACGCGAGCGAGAAACGCTCGACCGAGTAGCCACGCGGCTCGCTCTGCGGGACCTGCGCGCGAGCCGGGCCCGCGGCCATCACCAGCGATGCGACGGACAGCAATGCCACCAGGCTTACTGGAAGAAACCTCCGGCGCCGCAGGAGCGCCCAACCGAAGATCACCATCAGCACCGTCATCGGCAGCCCGTGACCTCGCGTCGTCGCGCAGCTCAAGCCGCCACCTGCGAGGCCGTAGCCGTCTTGCAGGAGCTGCTCGTCGACCTCGCACGCGTCACCCACGCCGTCGTTGTCGCCATCCGCCTGATCGGAGTTGTCGATCCCCGGGCAGTTGTCGATCGCGTCGGGCACGCCATCACCGTCGGCGTCGAGCGGCGGCGGCATCGAGTCGTCGCAGGCATCACCCTTGCCGTCGCCGTCGGAGTCGGCCTGATCGGCGTTCACCGTGAGCGGGCAGTTGTCGTCGACGTCGGGCACACCGTCGCCGTCGTCGTCGGGATCGCACGCGTCGCCGACCCCGTCACCGTCGGTGTCGAGCTGATCGGTGTTCGGGATCACCGGGCAGTTGTCGCGCCCGTCGGGGATGGTGTCGCCGTCCGCGTCGCCATCGCACGCGTCGCCCACGCCGTCGTTGTTGCGATCGGCCTGATCGGTGTTGGCGATGACCCGGCAGTTGTCGGTGGCGTCCGGGATCGTGTCCATGTCGCTGTCGGTGTCGACGTAGTCCGGCGTCATGTCCATGTCGGTGTCGACCGGCGCGGTCGTCAGATCCGTGTCGCCCGCCTCGCGCGCGTCGGTGACCGTGTCGCCGTCCGAGTCGAGATCGAGATAGTCCGGCGTCTGATCGTTGTCCGTATCGACCGGCGCGGTCGTCGGGTCGCGATCACCGGCCTCCACCGCGTCGGGGATGCTGTCGCCGTCGCTGTCGAGATCGAGATAGTTCGGGATCGTGTCGCCGTCCGCGTCACCCATGCCCTCGACGTCATCGGGGATGGTGTCGCCGTCGGTGTCGCGGAGATCGTCGCGCGGATCGAGCGGGTTGCGCTCGCCCGGATCGATCATGCCGTCGCGATCGGGATCCTCGACCCCGTCCGGCACGCCGCCGTGATCGGTGTCGACGTTGACCGGGCTGGTGTGCGAGCCCGGGTCCGCGTCGGCGACGAAGTTGCCCGACGCCACGTTGGTCGACGAGGGCGCGGTCGTCACGCCCGCCTCGGTGCCGTCGAGGACGCGATCGTCGTCGCTGTCCGGGTCGAGCGCGTTGATGTCGCCGTCGCCGTCGGTGTCGACGTCGAAGTTGGCCTCCGCGCCGTCGAGCACGCCGTCGTCATCGCTGTCCGCGTCGCGCGGGTCGGTGCCGATGAAGCCCTCCTCGACGTCGGTCAGGCCGTCGCCGTCGGTGTCCACCGGCGGGACGTCGTCGCGCGGATCGTTGGGGTTCAGCTCGCCCGGATCGATCGCGCCGTTGTGGTTGGGATCCTCCGCGCCGTCGCGCACGCCGCCCGCGTCGGTGTCGGGGAGCAGCGGGTTGGTGGTGGTGTTCGGATCCGCGTCGGCGACGAAGTTGCCCGCCGCGACGTTGGTCGCGTTCGGCGGCGTCACCACGCCCATCTCCGTGCCGTCGAGGATGCCGTCGTTGTCGCTGTCCGGATCGAGAGGGTTGATGAGCCCGTCGCCGTCGCTGTCGAGGCTCCAGTTGGGCTCGCCGCCGTCGGGCACGCCGTCGTCGTCGCTGTCGGCGTCGTTCGGATCGGTGCCGATGGTCCCCTCGATCACGTCGGTGAGACCGTCACCATCGGTGTCGACCGGCGGCGTCGGCGCGATGTCGTCGCTCGGATCGTTCGGGTTGCGCTCGCCCGGATCGATCCGGCCGTTCAGGTTGGTGTCCTCGGCGCCGTCGATCACCGTGCCGTTGTCGGTGTCCGCGTCCACCGGGCTGGTGGTCGTGCTCGGATCGGCGTCGGGGATGAAGCCGCCGCGACGAACATCGGTCGCCGCGTTGGGCATCGTCACGCCGAGCTCG
>Ga0105047_10001650_pt1 | contig 40012 bp, 33 predicted proteins | sample MAT04_FD_78384 | JGI IMG/M metagenome (GOLD analysis project Ga0105047, IMG submission 78384) | Freshwater microbial communities from Lake Fryxell liftoff mats and glacier meltwater in Antarctica - MAT-04 (megahit assembly) | ecosystem: Environmental > Aquatic > Freshwater > Ice > Liftoff...
CCCCGCCACGCTCAGCCCCGTCAACACGTTCCGGCTCATCCTGTCGCGCCTGTTCGGGCCGGATCTGCCGCTGCTGCCCGACCGGGCCTTCACGTCACGCGACTGGCTGCACCCGTACGCCCTCGCGGACATCACCGACCGGCTGCCCGCTGCCAGCCCGGTCCCCTGACCGAGCCGTCCACCGGCGCCGACCATCGACCTCCCGCGATCAGGGTCCCGCGATCAGGGTCCCGTGAGCGGCGCCAGAGCGGCCAGGGCACGCTCACGCGACCGGTTCCATGACGGCCAGCCGCTCGTCGCCACCTGCCGCTGGAGCGCCGCGCGCTGGTCCTCGAGCGCCGCTTCCACCGCGGCCCGCTGCTGCGGCGGGAGCGTGGGCAGTGCGCTGACCAGCGCCGGGACCGCGTCCGGACCGAGGCCCGCGAGGTAGGCCACGTCGAGACCGGTGCTGCCCCCGGTCGGCACGGCTGCGGGGTCCGCTGCCCGTCGCAGGTTCTGCTCCGCGATGAACGACCCCGGGTCCACGAGGTTGACGCCCAGCGCCACGACCAAGCCCAACACGCCGATCGCAGCGGGCAGCGCCCGGGAGCGGCCTGTCGCGATGCCCACGGCCGCGGCCACCAGGCACAGCGCCAGCCACGCGATGGCCGCGACCACGAAGAAGCGCAGCTCACTCCAGCCGAAGGCGTCCTGGTACAGCGCCATCCGGACGCCCGCCGAGAGCAGCACCACGCCCGTCAGGGCGACCAGCGCGATGGCCGCCACGCGGTAGGCCCGACGCCGATCGGCGACGACGGACTCCAGGGCGACCACGACGGCACCCGCGAGCGCGGCCACGGCGACCAGCTCGAAGAAACCGCGTCGCGCGTACTGGGCATACCCCAGGCCGCTCGCAGCGGCGGTATCCATGCCCCCGAACAGGTAGCCGGCCTGGATGGCCACGAACGCGGCGAACACGAGGTCCACCGCGACCAGCACCACCGTCGCCTCCACCGGTCCCAGGCGGAGGCCCAGCGGCGCCGGCTCGCGCCGCACGCGCCGGGTCGCGGCCACGACGAGCACCAGCAGCCCGCCGGCGCACCAGGCGACCGCAGCGGCCACGACCATGCGGCCCGGCACGTCCCCGAGGTCCGGCCGCACGTCCGCGAGACCCGCCACCATGGACCCGAACACGGCGTCCGCGGAGGCGAACAGGATCGCGAACATCGCGACCAGCGGCACGGCGAGCAGCATGCCCGCCAGCACCGCGCGACCGCCGCCGGAGAGCGCGGGGGCCGTGCCCCGCAGGCCACGTCGGGCCGGTCCCACGGGGAGCGTGCCCGCGGCGGTCAGGGCGAGCCCCTGCCCCACGAGCAGCGACAGACCCGCCAGCGAACGCGTCGTGACCGCGGCTCCCGCGAACGCGGCCAGCGAGGCGGCCGTCAGGGCCACGGCGGCGGCCAGGTCGAAGGTCACGAGCGCCGGGTTCGCGCGCACGGCGACGAGCGCCGCGAAGGTGAGAGCCGCGGCCGGGAGCCACACGTCCGAGCGCCGCACCCGGGACGGCCGCGGCGCCAGCAGCCAGCCCGTGGCGATGACGCCGGCCACCCACAGCGGCACATTCAGTCCCGCGAGCTGGCCCACGAACAGGGCCTGGAACAGCAGGCCCAGCCCGATCGCCCCGGCCAGGATGCGCCGCGCGACGACCGGCCGCAGTGGCCGCACGAGCGGTGGCTCCAGGGCGGGCGTCACCCGTGCCTGGCTCGGCGGCGGCGGCAGGATCGGGTGGGTGGCGACGCCGCCGCGAGCAGCGGCGGACGCGGAGTCGGCCATTCGGACCGCCGGATCGGGCAGGTTCTGGTCGGCTCCCTCCACACCTGTGACGAACGAGCGGCCCGGGGTGTGTCGCCACATCGCGGGCACCGCTCCTCTCACCCGATTGCGGGACGTGTTCGACACCCTGGAACGACTGGACCGGTGGGTGGAACGGGTTCCAGCGGCCCGCGGCGCTGACGGAGGAGGACCGCTGACCGAGCCGGCCCGCCGCGTCGGGCGTGAGCGCATCGACCGGGGCGACCGGGCCTACCCGGTCGGGTGCGCTGCCCCGGGGTCCGCGGCGGGCCGTGGTGCGGCATCGACCGCCAGGCCGGCGACAACGGTCACGTTCGGCAGCGTCAGCAGGATGGCAGGCGGCGCCAGCACCTTCCAGGAGCGTGACCCGCCGCCGAGCACGATGCGCTCCCGCGCCATCACGCGCGCGTCAACCCAGATCGGCAGCGCCACGGGCAGACCGAACACGGTGACCCCGCCGATCTCCATGCCTGTGATGGCGCGTGTGTCCTCCACGGGCGCGAAGGAGGCCTTGCGCGTGCCAAGGCGATCCTTCACCGCCCGGTTGACGTCCAGACGGGTGGGCGCGAGCACGACGCAGGCGGCGTGGCGCGGTGGATCGCTCCTGCCCGCCACCAGGATGGTGTTCGCCGCGTCCTCCGGCGCGAAGCCATAGGCCGCGCAGAATGCCGCGGTGTCCGCGAGGTCGGGCTCGCAGGGGAACAGGTCGAACGAGACGCCCAGGGGTTCCAGCGTCCGCAATAGCCGGTCCCGGCCCGCTGGGTCGTGCTCGAGATCGGTCACAGGAGCGGCGCCAGGAGGGCCGGCAGGTAGCGCGGATCGACGCCGTAGACATCGCGGATCCGGTCCGCGGTCAGGACAGCGGCCGCCGGACCATCGGCCACGATCGTGCGGTCGGCGACGAGCACGATGCGCGGGAACATCGAGGCGGCCAGGGCCAGGTCGTGGAGCACCGCGATGACCGTGAGCCCCTCGCGTTCGTTGAGGGCCACCAGCAACTGCATCACCTCCACCTGGTGGCGCAGGTCCAGGTGGACGGTGGGCTCGTCAAGAACGAGCAGGCGGCCCTGCTGGGCGAGCGCCATCGCGATGAGCATCAGCTGCCGCTCGCCCAGTGACAGTTCCCGGGCGTCGCGGCCGCGCAGGTGGCCGATGCCCGCCCGCTCGATGGCCGCGTCGACGGCGGCGTGATCCGCCAGGCGGGGTCCCGACAGGCGGTGCTCATGGGGGATGCGTCCGAGCGCCACGACCTCCTCCACGCGCATCGAGAACGGCAACGCGACCTGCCCCGGCACGACCGCCACGGAACGGGCCAGTCGGTCGCGACCCAGCTCCGCGAGTGGCATCCCATCGATGCGCACCATGCCCGGCTCCGTGGGCACCAGCCCGGTGAGGCAGCGCAGCAGGCTCGACTTTCCGGCACCGTTGGGGCCGATGATGCACACCCGCTCGCCGCTCGCGATGTCCAGGTCCACGTTCTCCAGGATCGTCCTCCGCCCGTAGGTCAACCGCAACCCGGCGACGCTCACGCTGAGGCCGTGCATCTCGCTAGACCTCGTAGCCGCCGCGGAAGCGGCGAAGCAGCACCACGAACACCGGCGCACCCACGATGGCCGTGATGACGCCCACCGGCAGCTCGCCCGGGATGCGCGCCACGAGATCCGCCAGGATCAGGAACGACGCCCCGAAGAGCGCCGAGAGCGGCAGCACGAGCCGCGCATTGGGGCCCACGACCAACCGCACGACATGGGGCACGACGAGCCCCACGAACCCGATGAGCCCGGCCAGGGCGACGGCGGCGGCGGTGATGAGCGAGGCGAGCGCAAGAAGGATCAGGCGTTCCCGCTTCACGTCCAGGCCCAGGTGCACCGCCGCCTCGTCGCCCAGCAGCAGGGCGTTCAGCGACCGGGCACGGAGCATGATCAGCACGCAACCGATGGCGATGACCGGCAGCCCGATGAGCAGTTGCGGCCAGGACGATTGCGCGAAGCTGCCCAGCAGATAGAAGAAGATCTGGCGGATGTTGGAGCCCGCGAGGTACATCGCCATCGCGAGGCCGGCCGCGAGCAGCGAGCCCACGGCATATCCCGTGAGCAACACGCTGGTCATGGAGCCGACCCCTCCCCCACCTGACAGCCGGTAGACCGCTGCGACCGCGAGCAGGGCACCCCCGAAGGCAAGGAGGTTGACGAGCCCGAAGCCCAGGACGGCGATCTGGACCGGCACCAGGACGCCGATGGCGGCGCCCAGTGCGGCGCCGCTGGCGGTGCCCAGGACATAGGGGTCGGCGAGGGGGTTGCGCAGCAGGCCCTGGAACGTGGTGCCCGCGACCGCCAGGCCGGTGCCCACGATGAGCGCCGTGATCACGCGCGGCAGCCGGAGCTCGACCACGATCGTCTCCATGGCGGGCGACCAGGTCTCCGCGACCGGCCACGCGAACAGCCGCCGCGCGAGGATGGCGATGGAGTCGGCGAGCGGCACCGGCACGTTGCCGAGCACGATGCCCGCGACCATGGCGACCGCCAGGAGCACCACGCCCACGGCGCCCAGCAGCAGCGGCCTGCGGCGGAACGCCTCCAGGCGACCCACGCGGACGGTCGCCAGGTCCGGCGCATGGGCCGTCCTCATCGAGCGGCGAGGCTTCCCACCCGGCCGGCGCCGGCGGTGGCGCACGGCGGATCGACCACGGGGATGGAGTCGAGCACCAGCTCCGGGTGGATGGCCCGCGCAAGATTGGCGAGGCCCTGGGCCAGGCGGGGGCCCGGCCGGGTGATGACCGTGTCATCCACGGGCCGCACAGCGTCCTCCTTGACCGCCGTCATGACGCTCCAGCCGGGCCGGGCACTCACGTCCGCAGGGCAGATGCCGTAGAGCGCGTCCCCGACCACGATCACCTCCGGATCGATCGCGACGAGCTGCTCCACGGGGATCGCGAACACGTTGGGGTCCGTGGTCACGATGGCATCGCCACCCGCGAGGGCCACCATGTCCGCGACGAACGAGCCTGGCGCGGGGGCGTAGATCTCCGGCTCGGAGCCGATCTGGTAGAACGTCCGGGGGCGCTCACCGGTCTCCGCCACGGCGGCCGTGACCTGGTCGATCCGGGCCTGCATCGACGCCGTCAGGTCCCGCGCCGCGGCGCCCTCTCCCACGGCATCGCCGATGAGCTCGATGTCGTCGAGGACCTCCGCCACGGTCGCCGCGTAGACGACCACCACGGGGTAGCCCAGCTCGCGCATCCGGGCGATGTCCGCGGGGGGCGTGAAGAAGTTTCCCGCCGCAAGTACGAGATCCGGATCGAGGGCCACGACCTGCTCCATCAGGACACCGTTGAAGTTCGCCACGTCCGTCAACGCCGCGGCCTCCGCCGGGAAGTCGTCGAAGTCGGTTCCGCCCAGGAGGCGATCGCCGGCACCCAGCGCGAAGACGATCTCGGTGTTGGCCGGCGACAGGCTGATGATCCGCTCCGGCCGGGCGGGGATGGTGACGCTGGTGCCCTCATCGTCCACGAGCTCGACGGGCCACGCGGCGGCCGGTGAGGGGCTCTGGGCGGTCACCGCGGAGCCCGGCAGCATCGCCACGAGCATGAGCCCGGCGGCGGCCGCCAGGCGCCGGACATGGAACGACCCCGGCCGGGATGTCCGGGGCGGGGTCTGCAGGAATCGGGCGCGGATCATGGTGCTGTCCCTTTCTCACGAAGGTAGGCGCACGATCCTGGCCCGGCGACCGGACTTCCAGCCTCCCGAGGAGGCTGGTCACCGTAGCGGGACTGTGCCGGATTCGCACCGGCTTCGCGGTTCCAGGATCAGGCTGTTCGGTTGTGGCCGGAGTGTACCCAAGATAAGTCGTTGATAAGTGGCGACCGCGACACTGCGGTCCTCCGCCTCCCACCGCCGGGATCCCCCGCCGGAGGAGTGCCTGCAGATGCGGGAGTACAACCATGGTGTCCGTCTGGGCCGCCTGGTCGTGGCGCTGGTCACGATCGGGTCGGCGCTCGGCATCACCGGACCAGTGGCCGCGGCCACGCCAACGGGTCCGGAGATCATCCACCCCTGCCCTCACCGTGAGGACCCGCGGACCGCGATCGGGCCGCGGGCGCCACGGGTGCCCCGGGTCCGGACGCGGGATCGCGTGGACGCCGCGGGAACCCTGACGGGCTTCGATGTCCGGATCGGGCGCCGCGCCACGTTCCGGCTGGGGCCCACCGGCTTCGTGGACGGACCGTTCGGCGGCGCTGCCGTGATCGGCGAGCGCGGCCACGAGGACACGCGCCTGTCCCTGCTGGACCTTTGGCGCGGTTGCGTGCTGCGCACGCTGACGGTGCGCGGCCTCGTCTACGGCAGCCACCTTGACGCGGACGGCGGGCTCCACGTGAGCCTCGTGGAGCCCGGCTCCAGGCGCGAGCTGGGCGTCTGGCGCGTGGACCCGGACGCCCCCGAGCGTCCCCGACTGGAGGTGCCGCCGCCGGCCGGTCCCATGGCCACCGCGCGGCCCCGTACGGGCGGTATCGCGTGGGACGGCGGGCCGGTGGGTCGCTGGTGCAGCCTCGATCGGTGCGAGGTGCACCGGCCAGGGAGCCGGCTCCCCAGCGTCCTCGCGGAGCCGGACGCCGGCACGGAGGCGCCCGCGGTGGTGAGCGCCCGGCCCGTGCCGGAGGTGTCCGTGCCGCGCTGGCCTCGGGAGGCGGACCTCAGCTACCGGTGGCACACCACGGAGACGCCGCCGCCCTGGATGCGGGCGGCCATCAACGCGGGCGCGGCGGACGTGGACCAGACGAGTCGGTCGCGGACGCCCACGTTCCGCTATGACGCCGGCGCACCGGACACGGTCCGGTACACCACGTCGATGCCCGGCTCCTGCGCCACGTCGATCGCGTGCGCGTCGTATGTCGTGGGTGACTCGTGGACGGTGCGCTTCCGGCCGCATGGCAGCGACCTCCGCTGGGGCGTCCTGCACTGGTGCCAGGCGGACGATCACGACGGCTGCTTCGATGTGGAGCGCGTCATGATCCACGAGCTGGGGCACATCGTCGGCCTGGACCATCCTGAGACGGCCGGCTTCTCGTTGCGTCCGTTCGACACGGTCATGCAGCAGCTGGCGCCCTCGCGCCCCAAGCCGGGAAGCCGGCTCCAGGCGTTCGGTCCCTGCGACGTGGCCACGCTCCAGGAGCGCTACGACGTGCCCGCGCCGGGGACGTCGATCTCGGACTGCAACGACGTGGCCACCACGCTCGGTCTCATCGCCTCGAGCACCAGCGTGCCGCGCGCGACCCGGGTGACCCTTGTGGCGGAGCTGCGCATCCCCGACCGTGACACGTATGGACGCCTGGGCGGGAACGCGCTGGCGAACCGGACGGTCCAGCTGTGGCGGCGCCCGCTGGGTGCCACGGGCGCAGGATGGACCGTATACACGATGCGCACCGGGGACAGCCCCGGGACGTACCTGCTGACGGTGCAGCCCAGCATCAGCTACGAGTTCCAGGCGGTGTTCGCGGCGCCCGGATCGGAGGGGCTGCGCAGCAGCACCTCGCCCATCGTGACCATCCGGGTCACCGATGGGTGCGGCATCACCTCATGCGCGAACGGTACGGAGGACCCGATGGAATGAATGACACCCACCCGCAGTCCGGGCGCGGCCGCGCGCGAGCGTGGCGGACCCTGCTGGTGGTGGCGGCGCTATGCGCCGCCACCCTCACGCCGGGCGGCACCACGGCACAGGATCCTGCCATCTCCGACGTCTTGCTCGCGGCTCCGACCGGGGCACGTGCCGGCGCGCCGGTCCTGGCCGGGGCCGCCGCTCCGGACGCCACGGCCATCACCCCCTTCGATACGTTCGGCCGCGACCCTGCGCTGGCCGTCTACACCCTGGCCACCGATGAGGGCGAGGGCTGGGCCGCGTGGCAGGTGACCGCGGTCCCGGCCGCGGATCCCACGGCAGAACCGATGTCGCTCGCGACGGGCGTGGCAGAGGTTCCCATCGATCGCGTGGACCTTGCGCCGCCACCACCGGGCGACTGGCTCGTGACCGCAGTGCTCACGGCCGGGCAGGCGGGCCCTGACGGGACGTGGGTGTGGCACCTGCTGATCCCCGACCGATCCCTGCCGGCGTTCCTGCCGGCGCCGGACGTGGTCCTGTTCGGCGGTGGCGCCAGCGTCATCGCGGCACGGGGCAGCGGTTGCTATGTGGGTCAGTGCGGGGACATCGGTCGGCTGCCGCCGGATCCGGACCTGCCGCTGATCCGGCTGGAACGCGCGGACGAGCCCATCACGCTCACCCTCTCGGACGGCAGCACCCTGGTGCAGGTGCGCGTGGCAGCGATGCTGCTGAACGTGGATGAGACGAGCCCAGTGACCCTGCTCGAAGCGTCGCTCGAGCCGGGGACGCACGTGGTCCTCGTGCCCGCTCCGCCCTCGCTGGGGCGGTGGCGGCTCGAGGTGTCCCTCGTGTTCTCGGACGCGCGTGGCGATCAGGTCGGGTACGCACGGGTCGCCGTGCCGAACGCCTGAGGGTCGGCACAACGGCGAGGAGGCCGGCCCACCGGGGCCGGCCTCGTGATGCCGGCGAGTCGGATCCTGTCGCCCGGTCTCCCGGGCGATCGGTCAGGCGTGCAGCTCGGCTGCGGCGGCCTGCGCGGCGAACAGCGAGACCTGGGCGGTCTCGGGAAGCATCACACCCAGCAGTTTCTGGATGGTCAGGATGTGGGCGCAGCCGTGGAGGCTCTCGAACGAGTGACACGTGCACTGCCAGCCGGCCGCATCGAGGGAGACGTTGTAGGACGAGTTGTCGCCCCGGAAGCTGATGCCCAGCCGCTCGAACGTGATGCGCTCGGGCTCCTGGACATAGCGATTGGCCTTCTCGATCTTGCCGATCACACTGGAGTGCATCGCATCCGACCTCCCTGCCGCGGGTCGGACGCCGGGCGACCGACCCCTCCTGAGGTCCCGGGCTGACGACCTTGCGTGCCGCCGCGACCGGGCGCCATCGATGGTGGCAGGGTACACCCTCGGGACCGCGTGAGCCACCATGCCGATGGTCACCTCAGGCCGGGTCGGACTCCTCGGTGGTCGGATCCGCGGTCCCCTCGCCCACCTCATCGCCGGGGTCGGCGAGCGACGCCTTGAGCCGCGTGATCGCGTCCACAGGCGTCGGATCGGTGCCGTACAGCACGGCGAGATACGTGCTCACGAGGTCACCCAGGATGATGCCCGTGACGACCTGCTCCAGGCGCGAGTCGCCGGGCACGCGGACCGTCTGCGACGCGATGCCGTTCTCGGTCAGCAGCTCCGCGGTGAGCTCGGCACGCAACGTGACACGCGGGTGGTCAGCGGCGGATGCGAGGAACAGGTGGAGCTGGTGGTCGGTCGTGGACTCGGGCTGGGGATAGCCCACGATCGTGTTGTGGTCCGCCTCCGGCAGCTCCTCCCAGACGGCCATCGTCTTGGCGTTCTCGTTGAGCTGCGTCTTCCAACGGCGCGCGACCGCCGCCAAAGGCCCGCTGCCCGTGATCACGGGCAGCCGGTCGAGGAGCGACCAGGCGAGCTGCTTGGAGGGGTTCGACTCCGTGGGCACATCCGGGCCCCAGGCTGCGAGGGCTGCATCGCCCGCCGTGGCGGCCGCCTCCACCTCCGCGTCGTCGAGGGCCAGGACCCCGGCCCGCTCCAGGAGTCCGGCGAGCAGCAGCATCGAGTAGCCCACCGAGGCGCGCGGCTGGCCACCCGCGGGGAATGCCAGCAGCGGCAGACTCGCCTTCGTGGCCACCGCACCCAGGGGCCCACCGGTCGTGATCACGGCGACCGGGCACCGGCGCGTGAAGGCCACCTCGACCGCGGCGAGGGTCTCCTCCGTCGCCCCCGAGCAGGAGCTCGCAACGACCAGCACATCGGGCGTGACCCAGGCGGGCAGCTCGTAGCCGCGGATCACCTCCACGGGCACACGCAGCCGGTCGGACCAGGTCGCCCGCACCAGCTCACCACCGATCGCGGATCCGCCCATGCCCAGCACCGCGACACCGCGCGCCTGGCCGTGGCGCCCGGGCAGGTCCAGTGACCGGGAGCGCGCCCAGGCGTCCCGGATCTGGCCCGGGATCCCGGCCACCTGGACGATCATGCCCGACCGGTCCGTGCGCGCGATCGCGCCGGCGTCGTCGAGGGCGCCTCCCGACAGGCTCATCGTCCGTTCACCATCCGGCCACCTTCCGCCAGGAGCGCATCACGCAAGTCCGCGCTCGACGCTTCCGCGTAGACGCGCACCAGCGGCTCGGTGCCGCTGAAGCGCACCAGCAACCAGGAGCCGTCCTCGGTCCAGAACTTGAAGCCGTCGCCGGTGTCGAGCGCGTCGGTGCGCAGGACCGGGACACCGGCCAGCGACGCCGGTGCCTGCGCACCGAGCTCCACGAGCAGGCGGGCCTTCAGCGCGGGGTATGCCGCGCGGTCCGCATGGACATCCGTGCGCAGATAGTACGACGGGCCCGCGATGGCGTGGAGGTGTCGCACCGCGCTCGACACCGGCCAGCGGCCGGCCTCGCGCTCCTTGATGAACAGGTCCAACAGGAGCAGGTCGGCGTAGATACCGTCCCGCTCCGGCAGATGCATGCCGAAGCCGTAGCCACCGGATTCCTCGCCGCCCATCATGGCGCCCGTCTCGATCATCTTCGGTCCCACGAATTTGAAGCCCACCGGTGTCTCGTGCACGGGAACGCCGTACCGCTCGCCAAGGCGGCCCACCATCGAGGTCTCGTTGATGGTCGAGACGACCGGCTCGCGCATCCCACGATGCTCCAGCAGGTAGTACATCAGCAGACCCATCACCTGGAGCTGGTGGATGAACGTCCCGGTCTCGTCCGCGGCGCCCGCCCGGTCCGCGTCGCCATCGAGCAGCAGACCCAGGTCGTAGCCACCGCCCGCCATGCGCGCGAGCGCCTCGTCCACGTTGGGCCGGATGGGCTCGGGGTTCACGCCCCCGAACCAGGGGTTGCGCTCCTGGTGGATCTCGTCCACGTGGATGCGCCCACCCGCGAGCAGCCGTGGGATCCAGCCGGCACCGGAACCGTACAGCGGATCCACGAGCACGCGCACGTCCGCCGCCTTGAGGCGCTCGAGGTCGAGGGAGCGGGACAGGAACGCGACGTAGCCCGGGAACGGGTCGGCCCGTCGCACCAGGCCCGCCGCCTCCGCGTCCGCGAACGGTCGGGTGGGCGGGTGCTCCGCGGCGTGCGCTCCGATGGCCGCCTCCACCGCCTGGAGGATCGACGCGTCGGCCGCCGCACCGGTGGGAGACTTGATCTTGAAGCCGTTGTCCTGGTACGGGTTGTGCGAGGCGGTGATCATCACGCCGCACGCATAGCCGTGCTCCACGACCTCGTAGGAGGTCATCTGGGTGGGGATCGCCTCGTGCGCGAACGCCACGGGGATGTCGTACGCGAGCAGCACCTCCGCGGCGGCCTGCGCGAAGAACTCCGAGGAGAACCGTCGGTCGTAGCCCACGATGACGCCCTTGCCGCCGGTGCCCAGGCCCGTCAACCACTCCGCGACGCCTTGCGCACAGCGGCGGACGTTGTCATAGGTGTAGTCCTCGCCGATGCGGGCGCGCCACCCGTCCGTGCCGAAGACGATGGGCGGAACGGGCGCAGGCGTCGGGGCGGTCACGGGTGCGGAGCTCCTCCCAGGGCGCTTCTCTGCCGGGCTGGGCGTGTCGGGTCCCGCATCGGGCGGGGATCCCGTCTGCCGCGACGGAAGGCGGACACCATCGTACCGCGCCCGGTGGCCCAGCCGACGCCACAGCCCGGAGCGGCTCCCTGACGCGACGATGCTCGGTGACGGCTGGGCGACGGTCGGCGCGCCCGGGTGGCCGGCCCGCGTCGCCGGCCGGTGGCCTGCGGGTCGGCTGCCCGCGTGGGCGGGACCGGGCGCCGGTATCCTTGCCCGGCCGTGACCGAACCGACCACCGATCCCAGCTGGCTTCCTGCGACCGCCGCACCGGCGACGGCCGCCGCGGTCCGGCCCATCTTCATCATCGGGTCGCCGCGCTCCGGCACCACGCTGCTGCGCATGATCCTGGACTCCCACCCCCGGATCTCGTGCGGCGAGGAGACGCACTTCCTGCGGGAACTGGAGCCCATCACCGGCCGCCACTGGCGGATGCTCGAGCCGTACGGCTTTCCGAAGGCGTACTGGCTCCATCGGATCCGGTCGCTCTATGCCGGGTTCCAGGCCGACTACCTCGCCCGCCGGGGCAAGGTGCGCTGGGCGGAGAAGGATCCGACCTACACGCTCCACCTGCCCTACATCGGCGAGCTGTTCCCGGATGCGCTCTACGTCCACCTGGTCCGTGACGGGCATGACGTGGTCGCCTCGTACCGCGATCGATGGGGCTACCGGTCCGCCGCCCGCGTCGCCCGCGGGGAGTGGAAGCGCTATGTGACCGCAGCCCGGTCGCTCCGGGAAGGGAGCGCCGCGGACCGCTATCACGAGCTGCGCTACGAGGACCTCGTCGTCGACCCCGAGGCGGTCCTGCGCCCGCTGTTCACGTTCCTGGGTGAGGCCTGGGACCCGGCTGTGCTGCGCTTCGACGAGGCGGAGCACGACGCGACCGACCGCTACCAGCGGTTCACCGCGGAGCGACGCGCCGCAGGGGGCGAGACGTCCGCCATCTACCGGTCGCGCGTCGGGGCTGGCGCCGCGAAGCTCGATCCGGTGTTGCGCCGCCTGCTGCGGACGACCTCGGGCAGCCTGCTGCGGGACCTGGGCTACCTGGACGGCGGGCGGTGAGCGACCGGATCACGGTCGGCTATCTGCACCTGGGTCGGCAGGAGAGCGGGGTCCGCCGCTACGGGCGCATGGTGGCGGATGTCGCCGCGCGTCGGGCGGACGTGGCGGTCGTCGCGTCGGACGCGGGTGGGCGGGACGCGGGACTCGCAGACCTGCGCCTCGCGGCGCGGCGGTTGGGCGACGCGGACGTCATCCACCTCCAGTGGAAGCTGGCGGACTGGGGTGGCACCCGGTGGGCGCTGCCGCGCCTGGAGGTCGTGCTCCAGGCCTGCCGGCGACCGACGGTGGTGACGCTCCACGACGTCTACCAACGGGCGACGCTATCCGAACGCTGGCTGGAGCCGGGCGCCCTCGCGGTCCGCCGGCTCGGACTCCGGTCGCGCGCGGTGACGGTCCATGCGGCCGAGGAACGCCGCCGGCTGGGTTCGCTTGTGCCGGCGTCTCGTGTCTCGGTGGTGCCCCACTTCGTGGAACAGCGGCCGCCCCTGCCGGATCGTGACGCTGCCAAGGCCGCGCTGGGGCTCGCCGGCCGCCGCGTCATCACGCTCCAGGGGTTCATGACCAGGCGCAAGGGGCACCGGCTGGTGCTCGAGGCGCTGCCGCTGCTGCCGGACGATGTGGTGGCGATCTTCGCGGGTGCTCCCATCGAGGGCCGCGAGGCGCGCGCCGACGAGCTGGCGACGTACGCCGCCGAGCTGGGCGTCAGCCACCGGGTGCGCTTCACGGGCTACGTCCCGGACGACGAGCTGACCACCATCATGGCCGCCACGGACGTGGCCCTGTGCCCATTCCAAGAGATGTCCGCCTCGGGATCGGTGTCCACGTGGATCTCCACCGGTCGGCCCATCGTCACCTCCGGGCTGCCCCAGTTCCACGAGTACGACGCGCTCGCCCCGGGGTCCATGGGCATGGTCGACCCGCTCACCGCCGACGCACTGGCCGACCGGATCATGGACACGCTCGCGCTGGGGCGGCTGACGGACCCCGCGGTGGAGCGGCTCGCCACGCTGCTGTCCGCACCGCGTGCGGTTCAGCGCTATCTGGACGTCTACCGGCACGCCCTCGGTCGCTGATCGCCCGGCCGACCGCCGGTGCCCGCCCCGCGGTCGCTGATCGCCGGGCCGGCCGGGTCCGAACAGCCCGCGGTCGGCCCTGCGCTGCGATCGGTCAGAGCCGGTCGCGTCGGCCCTGCGCTGCGAGCGCATCCACGACCTGCTTCACGTCCTGCGCCGCATCCTTCGCGACCACCAGCAGGGCATCGGGCGTGTCCACCACGATCACGTCCCCCAGCCCAACGACCGCGACCAGGCGGCCACCCGCCGCGTGCACCAGGACATCGTGCCCGCCCACGGCGATGACGTCCGCGCCTTCAGCCAGGTGCGTCACGACGCCGGCGGCCGCTTGGGCGCCTCGTGCGTCGAGCAGCGCCGCCCACGAGCCCAGGTCCGACCAGCCCACGTCGGTGGGCACGACCGCCACGACTCCCTGGACCGACGCGGGCTCCAGCAGCGCGTAGTCGATGGAGGTCGCGCGCACGGACGGATAGGCCGCCACGATCGCGCCCGGCCCGCCCGCGATGGCGGCCTCCAGCGTCTCGAGGATGTCCGCCGCGTGGGTGCGCAGCCCATCGAGCACGGACCCGCGCCGCCACACGAAGATGCCCGCGTTCCACGAGGCACGGCCGCCCGCGAGCAGCTCCCTCGCGCGTGCCACGGTCGGTTTCTCCACGAACCGCTCCACGCGCCACGAGACCCGGTCGCCGGCATCCGTGGGCTCGCCCGTGGAGAGCACGTAGCCATAGCCGGTCTCCGGCCCCGTGGGCGTGATGCCCAACGTCACCAGGTCGCCGCTCACGGCGCGCACGGCCGCCGCGGCCAGCGATGCCCGGAAGCCCGACTCATCCACGATCGCGTGGTCCGCCGGCAGCACGACCATCACCTCATCCGCGGGTCGGTCGATGGCGGCCGCCGCGTAGGCCACCGCAGCCGCCGTGTTGCGGCCCATGGGCTCCGCCAGCAGGTTCGCCGCGGGCACCGCCGGCAGCTGCTCGCGCACGAGCGCGGCGTAGCGACCGTCCGTGACGACGTACACGTCGGCGGGCTCGATGAGCGGCGACAGGCGCGCCACGGTCGCCTGGAGCAACGTGGCCTCGCCGACGAGCGGCAGAAAGGGTTTGGGCTTGTCGGCGCGGCTGAGCGGCCAGAGGCGGGTCCCTCCACCGCCGGCCATGATCACGGCGTACATCCGCGTATCGTAGGGCGGTCGCAGCCCCTGCATCGACCGCGCGCTCCGGCAGCCCGGGCAGCACGTCCGCACCCGGCCGCGTACCATGCGCACCGGACCGCCGGGGTGACCGCGGGCCCCACGGGCGCACGACCCGGACGCATCACACGGAGCAGCACAGGGAGGCCATGGAGTCCGACACGACGGCGATGCAGCCGGCCAGCGATCCAGACCCGGTGCCGGCTCCCGCACCCGCGGCCCCGCCCGTGGAGCCGCCGCCGACCGGCGCCGGTGGCCCGCCGCCGGGCATCGACCCCACGCCGATCCCCATCGCCTGGCACAACCTGTGGCGCTGGGCCAAGCTGACCTACAAGGCGGAGCGGCGCTACTACCGGCGCCTCGGCCGCGGGCGCAAGCTCACGTCCGCACGGCTGGCCGCCTCGATCGTGCCGCCCATCCAGCGCCCGGTGTTCATCATCGGCGCCGCACGCTCCGGGACCACGTTCCTGGGCGACTGCATGGGCCACCTGCCAGAGCTCAGCTATCACCACGAGCCGCCCGCGACGAAGGCCGCCGGCCGGCACGTCTACGAGGGGCTCTGGAGCTATCAGCGTGCGCGCTTCTTCTTTCGCAGCGTGTACGCCTGGCTGCTGCGCGTGGAGTTCGACGGAGACCTCCGCTTCTGCGACAAGACGCCCACCAATGCGCTGCTCATCCCGTTCCTGGCGCGTGCGTTCCCTGACGCCCAGTTCGTGCACATCATCCGTGACGGCCGCGACGCCTCCGCCTCGCTGTACAAGCAGCCGTGGCTGCGCCTCGACGCCGCCTCGAGCGGCAAGCGCGAGCCCGGCGGCTACCGCCACGGCCCCTGGGCGCCGTGGTGGGTGGAGAAGGACCGCGTGCGCGAGTTCGAGACCACCAGCGACGCCCACCGCATGATCTGGGCCTGGCGGCGCTACACGGAGGCGGCCCTCCGCGACGGTCCGCCGCTGGGTCCTGCGCGCTATCACGAGCTGCGCTATGAGTCCTTCGTGACCGACCCGCGGGGCGAGGCGACGCGCATCCTGGACTTCCTGGGCATCAGCCGTCCCAGATCCCGGACGGCGTTCCTGGAGGCTGCGGGCCGCGCCAGCGAAGGCTCGATGGGATCCTGGAAGCGCACCTTCAGCGCTGCCGAGCAGGTCCAGATCGACGCCGACTCGGGTGACCTGCTGCGCTCGCTTGATTACGGCGACTGACCCGATGACGGACGAGACCGTCGCGACCGGTGGGGTACCGGGCGCGGCGACGGCGCTGCGACTGGGCGTCCTCCACCTGGGCCGACCCGAGAGCGGCGTGCGCCGATACGGGCGCATCCTCACCGACGAGCTGGCGCGCCGGGCCGATGTCCACCTCACCCAGACGGACGCCGGATTGCTGGAAGGTCGCCGCGGTGGCCTGGGATCGCATGGCCGGCTGTTCGCGGCCGCGGGTGTGGACGCGCTGCTGCTGCAATGGAACAAGCGCGGCTGGGGCAAGGGCCCGCGTGCCGCGTATCGGTTCGAGGACCTGCGCCGCGCCTATCGCGGGCCGCTGGTGGTCACGCTCCACGACGTGTTCGATCGGGAGGGCGTCAAGGAGCGCTGGCTGGACGCGGACACGTGGGGTCTGCGCCTCGTCGCCCGCACCGCTGACCGGCTCATCGTCCATTCGGAGGTGGAGGTGGATCGCCTCGCGGGGATCGCACAGGCGTCACGCATCCGGGTCGTGCCGCACTTCGTGGAGCAGCGGGACCTGCCGCTCTCGCCCGAGGCGGCGCGCGCGCAGCTGGGCGTCGGCGATCGGCGGGTCGTGACGCTGCTGGGGTTCATCTACGGCCGCAAGGGCCACGGCGACCTGGTGGAGGCCGTCCCACAGCTGCCGCCGGACGTGCTGGTGGTGCTCGCTGGCGGTGCGGTCGCGGGTCGCGAGGGTCTCCTGCGGCGGGTCCAGCGGCGCATCGGCGAGCTGGGCATCGCCGATCGCGTGCGCATCACAGGCTACCTCTCCGAGGAGGAGATGGAGACGTGGATCGCGGCCAGCCACCTCGCCATCCTGCCCTTCCGGGACCTGTCGGCGAGTGGCTCGCTGTCCACATGGATCGCGTCCGGCAAGCCCGCGCTCACGAGCGACCTGCCCGGCTTCCACGAATACGACCGACGCGTGCCCGGGGCACTGCGCTTCCTCGATGAGCTCGACCCGGCCGCGATCGCAGCGGGCATCCGCGACGCGCTGGACGGCGGGCTCTTCGACCCCGACCCGCGTGTCGTGGAGCTGCGCGGCCACCTGACCGTGCCCCGGACCGTGGATCGCTACCTCGACGTCCTCCGCGAGGCCGCGGTCGCCCGCTGACAGCCCGTCAGGCCTGGAGCAACGCCTCCACCTTGTCCGTGCGCTCCCAGGGCAGATCCAGGTCCACCCGGCCGAAGTGGCCGTACGCGGCGGTCTGTCGGTAGATCGGCCGGCGCAGGTCGAGCGCGCGGATGATCGCGGCGGGGCGCAGGTCGAACACGCGCTCGATCCGCGCGAGGATCTCCTCGTCGGGGATCGTGCCGGTGCCGAACGACTCGACCGAGAGGCTGATGGGGCGCGCGATGCCGATGCCGTAGGCGACCTCCACCTCGAAGCGGTCGGCGAGGCCGGCCGCGACCACGTTCTTGGCCACCCAGCGCGCGGCGTACGCGGCCGAGCGGTCCACCTTCGTCGGGTCCTTGCCCGAGAAAGCGCCCCCGCCGTGACGGGCCATGCCGCCGTACGTGTCCACGATGATCTTGCGGCCCGTCAGACCCGCATCACCCATGGGCCCGCCGGTGACGAAGCGACCCGTGGGGTTGACGTGCATCACGGGGTCCGCGACGCGCAGCTCACTGGGGATCACGGGCAGGATGACGTGGCTGATGATCTCATCGCGCAGCGTCGCGTGCGCCACGTCCGGGTCGTGCTGGGACGAGACGACCACGGTGCGGACCGCCATGGGCACGCCCCTGTCGTAGGCCACGGTGACCTGGGTCTTGCCGTCCGGCCGGAGATGGGGCAACTCACCCGACTTGCGGGCTTCCGACAGGCGACGCGCCATCCGGTGGGCGAGCGCGATCGGCAGAGGCATCAGCTCGGGGGTCTCGCGGCAGGCGAACCCGAACATCATGCCCTGATCACCGGCGCCCAACTCGTCCGAATCAGGGCTCGTGGCGCGGACCTCGAGCGCGGCGTCCACGCCCTGCGCGATGTCCGGTGACTGCTCCTTGATGGACACGAGGGTGCCGCACGTCAGGTAGTCGAAGCCATACTCCGCTCGGGTGTAGCCGATGTCCCGTACCGTGTCCCGGACGACGGCCTGGAAGTCGACGTACGTCTCCGTCGTGATCTCGCCCAGGACCATCACCAGGCCGGTGGTGGTGGCCGTCTCACAGGCGACCCGTGCGTTCGGATCGTCCTTGATGATGGCGTCCAGGATGGCGTCGCTGATCTGGTCGCACATCTTGTCCGGGTGGCCTTCGGTCACCGATTCGGACGTGAAGAGATAGTTCTGGGCGTCGACGATGCTGGTCATGGGCTCCTTCCGCGGTGGACCGGGGAAGGGTAGCACGGGGGACCGGCCCGGACGGGACGCCGGCCCCTCGCCGGCCCTTGGGCGCCGGGCGTTCGGTCCGGGGGTCACAGGGAGACGGGCCATCCTGACCATGGCGCGCCTCGGCCTGGTCGGCGCAGACTGGGCTCGGAGGGTGCGGGCTCGGCCGCGCCGGCCACCAGATCAGGATCGGACCGCCACATGATGACCACGCTACCCACCTCGATCGACCCCGCCACCGCTGCCCCGATGCTCGAGCACTGGGGGTTCCTGGCCCATTCGGACCTGCCGGACCGCGAGGGGCCCTCCTTCCTGCTGGTCGCGATCCGGCCCAGGCCGACCCTCGCCCACTACGACCCGGAGGAGGTCGCCTACTGGGTGAGCGACGCCGGCCGGGGCGTCCCCGCCACGCTGAGCCGGCTCTCGCGGCTGCCCGTGGACGTCGGGACGACCTGGGGCATGATCCGCGTCAACGACCGGCTGCGCGTCACCAACGAGTGGCTCTCGTTCGGCGGGCAGCTCCGCGCGGAGGTGGTCGACGGGGCGATCACGGCGGTGTTCACGTCGTCCGCGCCCATGCTCCGGCGCGGCGGCAACTCGCAGGGGTGGGACGAGGGGGCACCGAGCGTCGGCGCGTTCTTCGCCAAGGTGCGCGCCGTGGCGGGCTACGACCACCGGTTCGAGGCGACGGAGGCCGCGGCGGACCCCTTGGCGCGCTACGCCTGCTTCGTGGCCGAGCAGGCGCGCCGGTACCGGCACAGCGAGGTGCTGCGAGATCTCGATCCGGAGCTGTGGCGCGTGATGCAGCACGAGGAGCACCGTCTCAAGGCGCAGAGCGCGCTGGAGTGGGCTGCCGGTCTGCGGCTTCTGGACGCCCTGGACACCTCCTCGACGCGCCAGCTCCAGGGTGACTTCGCGTCGATCTGACGCCTCAGGCCGGGGTGCGGCTGACCATCGGCGTGATGCCGGGATGCGTCGAGGGCCGGTCCTTGCGGACCGGCCCTGCGTGGTTGTTCGAGTGATCAGGAGGCGATCAGGTCCCCTCCTGCCAGGATGCGACGTAGCGCTTCTGCTCCGGCGTCATGTCCTCGAGGACGATGCCCAAGGCCGCCAGCTTGAGGCGCGCGATCTCCGTGTCCACGTCCGCAGGCAGGGTGTGGACCCCCGGCGCCAGCGTGGCGTGGCTCTTGATCGCGAACTCCGCGCTGAGTGCCTGGGCCGCGAAGGACATGTCCATCACGGCGGCCGGGTGGCCCTCTGCGGCACCCAGGTTGACCAGGCGGCCCTCGGCGACGACGTGGATCCGGCGGCCGTCCGTGAGAACGTACTCCTGCACGTTCTCACGCACCTCGCGGATGCGGCCCTCGGCCAGCTCCGCGAGCGCCTTCAGCTCCAGTTCGGCATCAAAGTGGCCACTGTTGGCGAGGATGACGCCGTCATGCATGACCGCGAAGTGCTCGCGGCGAAGGACGTTGAGGTTTCCCGTGGCCGTGACGAACACCTGGCCCCAGGCGGCCGCCTGCGGCGCGGTGAGCACCTGGTACCCATCCATGAGCGCCTCGATGGCAGCGATCGGGTCGACCTCCACCACCGCGACATGGGAGCCCATGCCGGAGAACCGCGACGCGATGCCGCGACCCACCCAGCCGTACCCGGCGACGACGACGCGACGCCCGGCGAGCAGGATGTTCGTGGCCCGCACGATGCCGTCCACGGTGGACTGGCCCGTGCCGTACCGGTTGTCGAACAGATGCTTGGTCTTCGCCTCGTTGACGGCGACGACCGGGAAGCGGAGGGCACCGTCGTTGGCCATCGCCTTGAGGCGGATGACCCCGGTGGTGGTCTCCTCCGTGCCCGCGAGCACCTCCGTGAGCTGGCCCGGCCGCTCCTTGTGGAGCAGCGACACCAGGTCGCAGCCATCGTCCATGGTCATCTGGGGATGGACGTCCGCGACCGCGTTGAGGTGGGCGTAGTACGTGTCGCGATCCTCGCCCCGGCGGGCGTAGGTCGAGATGCCATAGGCAGCCACGAGCGCCGCCGCGACGTCATCCTTGGTGGACAGCGGGTTGGACGCCGCGAGGCTGACCTCCGCGCCGCCGGCCTTCAGCGTCCGCATCAGGTTCGCGGTCTCGGTCGTGACGTGGAGGCAGGCCGCGATGCGGATGCCCGCCAGCGGCTGCTCGCGCTCGAAGCGCTCCCGGATCAGGCGCAGGACGGGCATCTCCCGTTCGGCCCATTCGATGCGGCGGACGCCTTCGTCCGCGAGACCCAGATCGGTGACGTCGTGCGGGGGAAGGGGCGCGGTCTGGCCGAAGGCGGCGTCACCGGAGGTGGTCTGCATCTGCTGGGGGTCGAACGTTGACGTGCTCGTCACTCGCTCCTCCTGTTGGCGATCCGGCGGATCGGGGACACGATGCTATCCCAGAGCGTGCCGCGACGGTGCACGAGCCGTTCCTCGAAGCGCACGTGCTCGCGGTACCCCAGGGCGCGGTAGGCGGCCAGGGCCGGCGGATTGTCCGATCGGACGGTGAGCACCACCTCGTCGCAGAAGCGCAGCAGCTCCTGTGTCACGGCGCCCGTGACGATCTTCGCGTAGCCCCGGTTGCGGGCGTCACGGTGGGTCATCACGTTGCCCACGGCGGCCAGGCGCATGTCCCGGCTGATGACGTGGGTACCGGCGGCCGCGGCGAGGCGGCCGTTGACGCGGATACCGTAGTAGACGCCGTGGGCCACCGACTCGGCCGGCAGCCAGGAGGTGAGGCCCAGATCGTACAGCCGGTTCAACTCACCGATATCGCTGGGCACCAGGCGGGTGGCGGCACCGGGGGTGGGCCGGAACGAGGCCCGGTCGACCCACATCCGGACCATCGGCGGGCCGGGCTCCACCCGGTACAGGGGCTCCGCGGCCACCAGCGCGTCGGCGTCCCCTGCGAGATAGGCAGCGCGGGGACGGATGACGTCCCGGAGGATGGCCGTGATCCCCGTCGAGTCCCCCATCGCGAACAGGGGCTGGGGCGAAAGGCCGAGGTACTCCAGCACGACGGCCGCGGGGCGACCACCGTCGAGCGCGACCCCCCAGCGCGTGCGCGGGAACTCGCGCTCGTCCAGGTCGCAGATGGCGTAGGCGGCGTACAGCCGGTCCCGGCCCAGGAACTCCTGCAGCAGCAGCTGGTCGCGCGTGGCCCGCACGTCGAGGCCGTGGTCGCGTACGCCGGCGCGGGCGACGGTGGCCATCAGGCGCTCGCCTCCGGATCCTCGTCCTCATCGTCGTCGTCCGGCGAGCCGGGCGCGCGGCCGTCCGGCGTCGGCGGACCGTCATCCGCGGCGCTCGCCGTCACCGGCGCAGGCGGCTGGTAGGCCGGGCCGACCACGGCGCGCCGGGCGGTGCGTGCGGCGAGGGCAGCGGCGAGCGCCGCAGGCTCCGGCGCGATGGCCCCCTGCTCCGTGACGAGCGTCGTGATGCGTGCGGCAGGGACGACGTCCGCGGTGGGCAGGTACCCGTTGGGCCGCTCGACCTTCCAGCCGGAGAGGTGGGCCATGATGTCGCGACCGGGCCGCATCTCCGACGGCATCGCATCCCCGTCCGCCATCGCCGGGTCGATGGTCGTGGCGGGCGCGGCCACGAACACCGGCACCGGTCCGCGTCGGGCGAGCGCGGCCAGCTCCGCGACCACGCGGCTGCCGATGATGGCGCTGGTATCGCCGTTGGCTGCGATCCACTCCGCGCCCAGGATCACCGCGTCGATGGTCTCGTGGTCCAGCAGGTACCCCACGGCACTGTCCGGCAGCACCGTCACGTCCGCGCCCGTGGGCGCCAGCTCCCAGGTCGCGAGGCGGGCCCCCTCGAAGTAGGGCCGGGTCTCCGTGACCCACACCTTGATGGGCACCGACTCCTGGGCCACGAGCGCGATGGCGTTCAGCCCGGTGCCGATGTAGCCGCCGGTGCTCGTGCCCGGAGCACCGTGGACGAGCAGCTGCAGGGGGCGGCCGGCTGGTCGCGGCAGCAGCGACGCGAGCGTTCGCGCGATCGTCGCGTGATCCAGCTGGGACTCCATGGCCAGCGCGTCCGCCTGCTTGCGCAGCTCATCCGCGACCGTGACGGGGTCCGCGTCGGGCCCGTACGTGGCATGGATGGCGGTCATGCGGTCCACCGCGAAGCGCAGCATCCGGCTGGCCGGCCGCGCCGCGATCAAGGCGCGACAGACGCGCTTCCACTCCGCCTGGCGCGCGTGCCATGTGCGGCCCGTGAACTCACGGGCCGTGAGTGCCAGGCCGTAGGCCGCGAGCTGGCCCATCAACGGCCCGCCACGGACGGCCATCACGCGCATGTAGAACGCGACATCGGAACCGCGCCGGCAGACCTGCTCATCAAGGCGGTCCGGCAGCCCGCGCTGGTCCAGCAGGAACAGCTGGTCGCCCATCAGCCGGTAGGGGTTCTTGTGGCGCGCGATCTGGCCGCCGGGGGTGTCGGCGGCTCCGGCCGGGGGTGCGGGCAGGCGTCCGGGCTGGACCGGTGCCGCGGCGAGCTTCTCCGCGGCGGCATCGGGGTTGACGGCGAGGCCCACGACACCGACGGCGACGTTCGTGGTCGCCTTGGTGACCGCGTTCGTGACGCCCACGACCTGCGCGGCGGCGTTGAACGCCTGGCGACTGAACGACTTGAAGAACGCGCGGCGGCCCGGGTCGGGCATCGCGGCCGCGGGCGTGCCGGACTCCGGTGACGGCTCAGCGCTCGACCCGGCCGGCCGCTCGGGAGCGGTCAGCGCGTCGGGCTCGGGCCCGTCAGTACTGGATGATGCTGTGGATGTCGTGGTCACTCAGTCGATCGCGTCCCTTGAGGAAGAGCAGCTCCACCAGGAAGCTGAGGCCGATGATCTCGCCCTTCAGCTGGCGGATGAGGTCGATGGTGCCCAGCACGGTACCGCCCGTGGCGAGCAGGTCGTCCACGACCAGCACCCGCTGGCCGGCGCCGATGGCGTCCTTGTGGATCTCGAGCGTATTGGTGCCGTACTCCAGCGCGTACTCCACGCTGATCGTCTCGCCCGGCAGCTTGCCCAGCTTGCGCACGGGCACGAACCCCGCCCCCAGGCGCAGGGCCATGGGAGCGCTGAAGATGAAGCCGCGCGACTCCATGCCCACGACCACGTCGACCTTCATGTCCTTGAAGGGCTCGACCATCAGGTCGATCGCCTCCGCGAACGGCTTGGGCTGCTTGATGAGCGTGGTGATGTCGTAGAACAGGATGCCCGGCTTGGGGAAGTCGGGGACCTCACGGATCTCTGCGCGGAGCGTCTCGACGGACACGAAGGGCCCTCTTCGGTGGAATCGTTCGGTGGGGAGCCCCCAGTCTACCGCAGGCGTGCACGCCAGAACGCCGCCCCAGGGTTGCCGGTGGGTTGCGCTGCCCCCGTCGGGCGCCGAGGCACGTCAGGCTTCGAGCTTGACCCGGATGCAGTCGAACGTCTGGTCGATCATCTTCTTCGCGGTGCCCTCGATGAGGCGCGCGCCGACGCTGGCGAGCTTGCCGTGGATGTGCACGTCCGCCGTCCAGTCCATGACCGTGGTGCCATCCGGGCCGTCCGAGAGGTGCATCTCCGCAGCGCCGTCCACGGCGGACCCCGGGGCCTTGCCGGTGCCCTTGAGCTGCGCGAAGTCGGGCGGGGTCTCCGCCGTCCGCTCGACATCCACCGCGAACGTGGCCCGGATGAGGCCGATGCCCACCTTGGCGTGGATCTTGAAGCGCTTGTCGTCGATGACCTCGACGCGCTCCACGCCTGGCCCGCAGCCGCCGACCTTCTGGGGGTCCATGAGCAGGTCCCAGGTCTTCTGGCGATCGGCCTTGATCGGCACGTGGCCTTCGAAATGCATCGGGTCGTGACCTTCCTGGGTTCGTGGGCGGGGATGCCCCTGAGTCTACGCGGCCTGACCAGCGCGGGCCGCGGCACGCTCACGCATGGGTGCGCCGGAGCCGCCGTAGCGGGTCGCGACGACCTCCGCCATGATCGAGAGCGCCGTCTCGGCCGGCTCGCGTCCGCCGAGATCGAGGCCGATGGGACCGCGCAGACGGGCCAGGTCTTCCGGCGCGACGCCTGCCTTGAGCAGGCGCTCCCGGCGGTCAGCCTGGGTCTTGCGCGAGCCGACCGCGCCGACGTAGCGGCAGCCCCGACGCAGCGCCGTGACGATGGCCGGCTCGTCGAATTTGACGTCATGGGTGAGCACCGCGACCGCGTCGTGGGGCCCCAGGCCGATGTCGTCGGCGACCTCATCGATCCAGCCCACGATGAGCCGGTCCACATCCGGGAAGCGCTCAGGCGTCGCGAACGCGGCGCGGCCGTCGATGACCAGCGTCTCGTAGCCCAGCGTGCGTGCCATTGACACGAGCGGGATGGCCGCCTGGACCGCGCCCACGACGATCAGCCGCGGCCGGCGCGGGAACGCCTCCACGAACCACTGGCGGCCGGCCGCCTCCACGGTCCGAGAGCGGCCGCGCTCGAGGGCGTCCGCAGCGGCCGCCTGGAGCTCCAGGTCCGCGTCGGGGTCGCCGGTCGTACCGGTCATGACGCCCGCGTCGTCGATCACGATCGGGTCCACCGGTGGTGCGCCCGGGCCCGGCTCGTGGGGGCCGAAGGCGGGTGGCGGCGCGTCGGGAGGCAGCAGCGTGATGACCGCGCGACCCGGCGCGTGGGCGGCGGCGAGCTGTTCGGCGCGCAGGACGGGCTCGATGAGCACGTCGATGGTGCCGCCGCACGCGAGCCCCACGTCCCACGCCTGCTCGTCGCTGATGCCGTAGCGGATGACGCGCGCATGGCCGTCGCGGCGGGCACGCTCCACCTCATCGTACGCGGCACCCTCCACGCAGCCACCGCTCACGGAGCCCGCGAGGCGCCCGTCGCCGGCCACGATCATCACGGCGCCCTCCGGTCGCGGGGCGCTGCCGAACGCACGCACCACCACGGCGCGCGCGATGGGCGTTCCCTCGGCGGTCCAGGCGTCCAGTTGGGGCAGCAGCTCCTTCATCAGGGCCTCCTTCGTCGGTGGATCAGCGGAGCGAGATGCCGGCGCGCGCGCCGGCATCGTCGGTGAGCATCCGGGCGAGGTGCTCCAGGCTCGCCAGGTCGTGGGCGGGCAGGAACACGTCAAGGTGAGGATAGGCCGCGGCCATGCCGGCGGCCAGCGGACGGTATTCCTTGCTCCCCGCAAGGGGGTTGAGCCAGATCAGCCGGTGGCAGTTGCGGCGCAGGCGCGCGGTCTCGATACCCACGACGGCCGGGTCGCCGCGGTCCCAGCCGTCGCTGACCACGATCACGATGCCGCTCGTGCGCAGCACCCGTCGCGCCCAGCGCTGGTTGAACTCGTGGAAGGCGCCGCCGATGCGCGTGCCGCCGGACCAGTCGCCCACCGCCGCACTCACCCGGTCCAGCGCCCGGTCGGGATCGCGATGACGGAGCAGCGGCGTGATGCGTGTGAGGCGGGTGCCGAACACGAACGACTCCGTGCGCACCTCCGAGCGCGCCAGCGCGTGCCCGAAGCGCAGCAGCAGCCGCGCGTGGCGTTCCATGGACCCCGAGATGTCGCACAGGAGCACGAGCGAGCGAGGCTCAGTCTGGTGGCGCCGCCAGAGCCACGTCAGTGGGTCGCCACCGGTGGCGAGGTTGCGCCGGAACATCTGGCGCGGCGCCACGTGACGGCCGCCCTTGTGCAGCCTCCAGCGGCGCGTCCGACGCACCGGCAGGCGCACGATCATGCGGTCGATGGCACGCTCCGCCTCCCGCAGCTCGTCGGCGGACATCCGCTCGAACGCCTTGGTCCGGATCCGCTCACCCGCGCTGTAGGCCAGGACCGACGGCGCGACCTCATCGCCCTCCTCGTTCCCTTCGCCGTCCGCGGACTCCTCCGGCTCGCCGGTCGCCTCCGCGACGGCCGCCTCACCCGGCCGGCGCTGCTCCCCATCTGCGGGGGCGTGCTCATCGACGATCTCGAGCTCGGTCGGTGTGGGGCGAGCGCGGCGGCGCCAGAATCGGTCGAATGCCGCCGCGTAGGGGTCCAGGTCCTCGCGCCGGCGCACGAACAGCGCCTCTCCAGCGGCTCGGACCTCCTCGCGGTCGCCGATGTCCACGAGCGTCAGGGCGCGGCAGAAGTCCAGCACGGCGGCGATATCCGCGGTCAGGCCCTCCGCTTTGAGCTCGCGGCTGAAGCCCAGGACGGAGCTGAGCAGCGCCGGGCCGGAGATCACCACGCCCGGCGGCAGCGCACCGGGATCGGTCGCCTGGCTCATCGGCCGGCCGTCGCGTTGACCTCCGCGAGGTAGCCGACGGCCACCGCGCCCTTCACCGCCCGCACGTCCTCCTGGTACTTGAGCAGCACGCCCAGGGTGGGGTCGATGATCTCCGGGCTCAGCTCCGGCGCGCCCAGGGCGACGAGCGCGGATGCCCAGTCGAGCGTCTCCGCGACACCCGGCAGCTTGGTCAGGTCCGCCGCACGCAGACGCTGCACGAACGCGACCACCTGGCGGCCCAGGCGCTCGGGCATGTGCGGCAGGCGCGCGAGGACGATGGCGAATTCCTTCTCAGCCGTGGGGTAGTCGATCCAGTGGTAGAGGCAGCGACGCTTGAGCGCGTCGTGGACCTCGCGCGTCCGGTTGGACGTCAGGATCACGCGCGGCGGACGTGCGGCCTTGATGGTGCCGATCTCCGGCACGGTCACCTGGAAGTCGGACAGGATCTCCAGCAGGTACGCCTCGAACTCCTCGTCCGCCCGGTCGATCTCATCGATGAGCAGGATGGGCGCGACGCCATCGGTCGACTCCAGCGCCTGGAGCAGGGGGCGCTTGATCAGGAACTCGGTGCTGAAGATGTCCTGGGCGCTGGCTGCCGTCGCCTGGCCGCGCGCCTCCAGCAGCCGGATCTCCAGCATCTGGCGGGGGTAGTTCCACTCGTAGACCGCGGTCGTGACGTCCAGGCCCTCGTAGCACTGGAGGCGGATCAACTGGCCGCCGAGCACGGACGCGAGGACCTTGGCGACCTCCGTCTTGCCCACCCCGGCCTCCCCTTCCAGGAGCACCGGCCGCCCGAGCTCGAGGCCCAGGAACAGCACGGTCGCAAGGGCCCGATCACACACGTAATCGTGCTGCGCCATGGCTTCCTGGAGGCCGTCGATGGTGAGGGTGGATGCGGGTCGGTCGAGGGTGGTGTCGGTCACACGCGAAGGGTACACGGGGTCGAGCGGCGACTTGACCGTTGCTGCGGCGCTCTGCCACCGTCCGCCGACGCGAGACAAGCTGGACTGGCATGGCCAGGCCGCCATCGACGCTGCTGCGCCCGCCCGCCCGCCGGCGATCCGAGCTCGATGTGGTTGCGTTGGGTCGCGATCCGCGATACGTCCTCGCGCTCGGCGAGGCCAAGGGCGCCGGGCGAGACGCGGCATCAGGGCCCTCCGGCGTCTCGAGCGGCTTCGTATCCTGCTCGCCACGCACGCCGACGCGGCCGATGCGAGACTGCTGCTCGTCGGGCGAGCGGGCTTCCCGGCCGACCTGATCACCGCGACCAGGGACCGGGCGGCCGTGGAACTCGACGACCTCGAGCGGCTGTACGAGGGGGAGTGGGCGGACGTGGACGTCGCGATCGTGGTGGCGGTGATCCTGGCGCGGCTGTTGGTACCGCTCCTGATCATCAGATACCCGTTGCCGGCCATCATCGCGTGCCTGGTCATCGACGCCGTCGACCAGACCATGTTCCGGGCGGTCATCCCGGACGCCGACCTGTCGGGCTACCAGAGCTACGACAAGGCGCTCGACATCTACTACCTGACGATCGCGTACATCTCGACGCTGCGCAACTGGACATCGCAGTTCGCGGTGAGCATCGCGCGATTCCTGGTCTACTACCGACTCGTCGGCGTGGTGCTGTTCGAGTTCACCCAGGAGCGCTGGTTCCTGTTCCTGTTCCCCAACACGTTCGAGTACTTCTTCATCTACTACGAGGCGGTCCGGGTGCGCTGGGATCCGCTCCGGATGTCGAGGGCGCTGCTGCTGGGCGCCACGGCGTTCATCTGGATCGTCATCAAGCTGCCCCAGGAACACTGGATCCACATCGCGCAGCTGGATGTCACCGATATCGTCCAGGAGGTCATCTTCGGCGTCCCGGCGGGCATCAGCTGGGTCGACACCTTCGCGGCCCGGCCGTGGGTGTTGGTCGTCTTCGGGCTGGTCGTGGCTGGGCTCGCGCTCGCGGCCTGGTGGGTGTTCAACAACCGGCTGCCTCCCGCCGACCGGCCGGTCACGCTGCGCGCGGATGACGAGGACGGCCGGGAGGCGCGGCCGACCAAGCTGATGGAGGTGCGCCAGGTGCTCGCGACATCCTTGTTCGACGGGCAGCTGCTGGAGAAGTTCGTGCTGGTGTCGTTGATCAGCGTGATCTTCGCCCAGATCCTGGGGGTCAGCGCCGGCCCGATGGCCCTGGCCTTCGGTCTGGGCGTGGTCATCGTGCTCAACGCCGCGGTCAGCGACTGGCTGGTGCGCCGAGGCCGACACTGGGTCAGCGCGATCGGGCAGTTCACGCCGATGCTGCTGCTCAACGTGGCCATCTACGCGCTGCTGGTGGGCGGCGCGGCGTTGTTCGGGGTCTCGCTGTCGCTGGACCGGGCCGCGTTCTTCCTGCTGCTGGTCAGCCTGCTGGTGTCGCTGTTCGACCGCTACCGACCGGAGTACGTCGCGCGTTTCGCGATCGACCGCGACCTCGGCTGACCGCGGCCGTGGCCGGACGCAGGGAGGCGTGCCCGGGCCGGGGGGCCGGCGCCGCGGGGCGCGGGGCGGGGCGGGGCGCGGGTCGGGGCGCGTGGCGTCGGGCCGGGGCGCCGATCCCGCGGCGCAGGCCGCCCGATCCCCGGGCGCCCGACCCCGGCCCCGGCCCCGGCCCCGGCCCCGGGACACTGCAGGACCCGCGGTCCCCTACCCCGTGGGCGCGTCCAGCTTCTGCGCGTAGGCCGGGAATCGGAACCGCTGGTCACGGGTCAGGATGCCGCCGTGGCCCAGCCGGGCGACGGTGGCCCGGGTCGGTGGCTCGCCGCTCAGCAGCCAGGGCAGCAGCAGATCGACCGCCGTGGCGCGGGAGTACGCGCCGCACGTCGGCAGGCCCAGGATGGTGGTCCGCCACAGCCGCGCGAGGATGAGCATGGACCCGGGGTGCGCCGGCACGCCATGGCTGACCACGTGGCCGCCGAGCGTCGCGAGCGCCTCGAACACGGGATCTTGCGGATCGGTGGAGCCGGCACCCGCCGTCAGAAGCACGTCCACGCGGGCGCGGCCCGCCGTGAGCGTGCGCAGCGTCGCCTCGATCGCTTCGGGGTCGTCCCCCACGTAGGCCACGTGCGCCAGGCGCGACCCGAGCGCCGTCACGCGCGCCTTGAGACCCGACTCGAATCGCCGCCGGCCCGCCGCCGGCAGAGTCTCACGCACCAGCGCGCCGATGCGCACCGCGCGGAAGGGCCGGACATCGATGACCGCCTCACCGCGCTCCCCGACCAGCGCCTCCGCGAGGTCCAGGTCCCGCCGATCCACCAGGTGCGGACCGGTCTTGACCGATGCGACCAGCGTGCCCGCGGAGACGACCTGGCCATCGAGCGCGCTGAACACCGACAGGCCGTCGATGCGGTCGATGCGCTCCATGCGGTTCACCCGGACCCGCAGCACGCCGTCATGCCGCGCGACCAGGTCCATGCGGCTCTCTGACGGCCCCCGCAGCTCCACGCCCGAGCCGGCGACCACGGACGCGAGCCGGCGCGCCGCCTCGTCCTCATGGAGGTCGTCCGGTCCCGGGATGAGCAGCGTGACCGACCCCGGATCGCGGCCCGTGCCGGCCCACGCGCCGCGCGCCTCGACCGGACCGGCGGCCAGCCGGGCGAGATCGTCGCTGGTCAGGCGGCGGCCCTTGGACCACGCCTCGCCGTCCACGGACAGGTCGCGCGTGAGCACCGAGCCGGCCAGGGTCGCGTCGAGCGCAGCACCCGGCTGGATGCGCACCGATCTCATGGCTGGCGCCCTGCCGTCACGGCCGGTCGGGGCCGGACGGAGAATCGAGGATCAGCCTGCGGCACGCGCCAGCGCGGCCTCGATGGCGCGTCGCGTGAACACCACGGCCATCGCGCCGCGGTACTCCGCATCCGCATGGATGTCGCTGTTCACCTGCTGGCCGTCCGCAGCGTGCGCCGCAGCCGCCGCGATGGACTCGGCGGACCCGTCCGAGTCCAGCAGGGCCGCCTCCACCGCCTTGGCCCGGTAGGCGATCTCACCCACGCCGGTGATGGCCACACGGGCGTGTGAGATCCGGCCGTCGGAGCGAGCCACGACCGCCGCCACACCCACCATGGAATAGCCCGACGCGGGCTGGGTGAGCTGCCGGTATGCCATGCCGGCGCCCGCCGGGGGCATGGGGACGCGCACCTCCACGACCAGCTCGGTGGGCTTCATGGCCGTCTCGAAGGCACCCTTGAAGTAGCCGTCCACCGGGCCCGCCCGTTGCCCCTCGACGGAGCGCAGCGCCAGCACCCCGTCCAGCGCGAGCACGGCCGCCGGGATGTCCGAGGCGGGGTCCGCGTGCGCCAGCGAGCCGCCCAGGGTGCCGCGGTTGCGGACCTGGACGTCGCCGATCTCGTGGATCACCTCCGTCAGCAGGGGCACTCGCTCGGCCACGAGCACCGACTCGAGCACCTCCCGGTAGGTCACCGCGGAACCGATCACGACGCCCCCGTCGGCGCCCTCCCGGATGCCGTGGAGCTCTGGCAGGCGGCCGATATCCACCAGGGTGCCGACCTCGGCGAGGCGCAGCTTGAGCAAGGGCAGCAGGCTCATGCCGCCACTGATGACCTTCGTGTCGGGGTCGCGACGGGCGAGGATGCGCAACGCCTCCTCGATCGACGTGGGGCGCGTGTAGTCGAACTGGGCAGGGATCATGCGGGGTTCACCTCAGCGCCGGCGATGGCGCGCCACACGGTCTGGGACGTCAGGGGCATGTCGAGATGGCGCACGCCGAGGGGCGCGAGCGCATCGATGACCGCGTTGACCGCGGCCGGGGTGCTGGCGATGGCGCCCGCCTCACCCACGCCCTTGACCCCCAGCGGGTTGACGGGCGAGGGCGTGACGGTCTCGTCGAGCTCGAAGACGGGCAGCCAGGACGCACGCGGCAGAGCGTAGTCGAGCAACGAGCCCGACAGCAACTGGCCGTTGGCGTCGTAGACGGCGCCCTCCCACAGCGCCTGGCCGACGCCCTGGGCGATGCCGCCGTGGATCTGTCCGTCCACGATGAGCGGGTTGATCTTCTTGCCCACATCATCGACCGCGATGTAGCGCACGAGATCCACCAGGCCCGTGTCCCGATCGACCTCGACGATCGCGATGTGGGTCCCGAAGGGCCACGTGCAATTGGGTGCGTCGTAGTACGCGGTCTCGTCCAGGAATGGCTCGACGCCATCCGGCAGGTCGAAGCCCAGGTCCGTCGCGAAGGCGATCTCGCCCAGCGTCCTCGCCACCTCGGGCGAGCCCCTGACGAAGTAGCGGCCCGCCTCGACCTCGATGTCGTCCGGGCTGGCCTCCAGCAGGTGCGCCGCGACCTTCTTCGCCTTGTCGATGATCTTGTCCGCGGCCTTGACCACGGCGGTGCCCCCGACCGCACCCGAGCGCGACCCGTACGAGCCGTACCCGAACGGCGCGCCGAGCGTGTCCGAGTGCTTCACCAGGACGTCGTCGACGGGCACGCCCAGCGTGGATGCGGCGATCTGGGCCATCGTGGTCTCGTGACCCTGGCCCTGGCTCTGGCTCCCGGTCGTGACCACGACCTTGCCCGTGAGGTGGATGCGGATGTTCGCCGACTCCCACATCGCCGCGCCCCAGCCCTCGCCCACGGCACCGATCCACTTGGAGGGGGCGACGCCGCACACCTCGATGTAGCTGGAGATGCCCAGGCCCAGCAGCTTGCCACGCTCGCGCGCTTCCGCCTTGAGCGCAGCGAGGTCCGCGTAGCCGGCCATCGCGAGCGCCTTGTCCAGCGCCGGCTCGTAGTCGCCGGAGTCGATGGACAGCTCCTGGCCGTTCCACGAGCGATAGAGGCCGCTCACGTTCTTGTGCGGGAAGCTGTCCGCAGGCAGAAAGTTGCGCCGCCGGACCTCCGCCCGGTCCATGCCGATCTCCGCTGCGAACAGGTCCATCGCACGCTCCAGGACGTACGTGGCCTCGGGCCGGCCCGCCCCCCGGTACGCATCCACGAACACGGTGTTCGTGTACACGCCGGTGACCTCGCACCAGACGTTGGGGATCGCGTACGGGCCGGACAGCACGCGGCCATAGAGCGTCGTTGGGACGCCCGGCGCGATGGTGGACAGGCGGCCGCCCAGGTTCGCCCAGGTGTGGACCTCGAGCCCGGTCACGATCCCGTCGCGGGTGCCTGCCACGGTGAGATCGGTGACGTGGTCGCGCCCGTGGGTGGTCGCGACGTAGTTCTCGCGGCGGCTCTCCACCCACTTCACGGGGCGTCCGCCGAGCTGCTTGCTCGCGAGCATCACGAGCACCCATTCGGTGTACAGGAAGATCTTGGAGCCGAAGGCGCCACCCACGTCCGGGCTGATCACGCGCACCTTGTGCTCCGGGATGCCCAGCACGAACGCGGTGATGAGCAGGCGCATGATGTGCGGCGTCTGGCTGCTCAGCCACACGGTGTACTCGTCGGTGCCCGGCTCGTAGCGGCCGATGGCGCCCCGGACCTCCATGGGGTTCGGAATCAGCCGCTGGTTGACGATCCGCTGGCGGACCACGACCTCAGCACCCTCGATGGCGGCGGCCGTGCCGTCCTTGTCGCCCGTGAACCAGGCGCACGCGACGTTGTTCGCCGCGTTCTCGTGGAGCTGCGGGGCGCCCGGCTGGACCGCCTCCCAGGCATCCACCACGGCAGGCAGCGGGTCCCAGTCGACCTCGATGAGGTCGATGGCGTCATGGGCCAGCTCGCTGGTCTCCGCGACGACCATCGCGACGCCTTCTCCCGCCCACTTCACATCGTCGAGGGCGAGCAGGCGCGGTGTGTCCAGGTTGTTGGTGTACAGGCCACCACCACCGCTGGCGCCACCGGCGGGCCACGCGCACGGCAGCGCCGGCAGGTCCGCGAGATCCCCGCCCGTGACGACCGCCAGCACGCCCGGCATCGCCTTGGCGGCCGCGGTGTCGATGCCCCGGATGCGCGCGTGGGCATAGGGACTGCGCAGGATCGCGGCGTGCGCGACGCCGCTCAGCTTGACGTCATCGAGGTAGCTGCCCGTGCCGGTGATGAACCGGGGGTCTTCCCTGCGCTTGAGGGGGGTCCCGATCGTCTCCACCGCCATCGGTCCGTCCTCCCCTAGCCCTGTGGCGCTGCGGTGTCGGCGGTCGGCTGACCCTCGCCACGGATATCCGCGGCTGCCGCCTGGATCGCCTTGACGATGTTGTGATAGCCGGTGCACCGGCAGAAGTTGCCCTCGATGGCGTGGCGCACGGTCGCATCATCGGGGTCGGTGTCGCGCGCCAGCAGGTCCGCGGCGCACATGATCATGCCCGGAGTGCAGAAGCCGCACTGGAGGCCGTGCTGCTCCCAGAACGCGGTCTGGATGGGATGCAGCCCGGTCTCCGGCGCGAGACCCTCGATGGTCATGACGGCGCTGCCGTCCGCCTGGACGGCGAGCATCGTGCAGCTCTTCACGGCATGCCCGTCCACGAGCACCGTGCAGGCGCCGCACTGGCTGGTATCGCAACCGACGTGCGTCCCAGTAAGCCCCAGGTCCTCGCGCAGCAGCTGCACGAGCATCCTCCTGGGTTCCGTCTGGACCGTCCGCGCGACGCCATTGACGACGAGGGCGACCTCTTGCGTCACGTTCCGCTTCTCCTTGACTCAGCCGGGGCGGCGTCCACCTCGAGGACGCGTGGCGGGCATCGTGGCACCCGCGGGAGCGTCGGGTCAAGTCGGGGTGACCAACGGACCGGTGGTCGGCCTGCTGCGGGACACGATCCCGCCGGCGTCCGTCAGGGGACGAACCGCCACAGCTCGCGACCCCGGCTGCCGTCATCCGCGCTGAACCAGATGGCCCCGTTCGCGGCCACCAGGAAGAACGGCACGGAACCGGCGGCCCCGGCCCTCATGTCAGCGACCCGCTTGGTGCCGCTCGCGGTGCCATCCGAGATCCACAGCTCAGCGCCCTTGACGCCATCATCCGCCGCGAAGTAGACGCGCCGCCCCAGTGTGGTGATCCAGCCAGGCTGCGCGGCACCACCGGCGTTGATCTCCTTGATCTTCTTGGTGCTCGACGGCGTGCCCTTGGTCCGCCACAGCTCATGGTCGCTCAACTCCCCTGCGGCCATGATGCGCGATCCATCGAGGACACCGGCGCCATTGATGGTGGCGTTGCCCCCGGGTGCGATGTCCTTTGCGACCTTGGTGCCCGAGGCCGTGCCGTCCGTGACGAACAACCCCGAGACCGTGCCGTCGTAGGCCGAGAAGGTGACCACGCCGCCCACGACGGCGAACGAGGTGGGGCTGCTATCCGCGACGCCGAGGTAGATGTCCTTGACCATCTTCGTGCCGCCGCCCGTGCCGTCCGTCTTCCAGAGCTCGAAGCCGGTGCTCGGGGTCATCGCCTCGAAGTAGATCACCGAGCCTGCGCGGACGAGGCCGCTGGGCGTCGATGAACCTGCACCGTTGATGTCCTTGAGTCGGGCGGTGCTGCTACCACTCGTCGTCGATCGCCACAGCTCGCGGTCACTTCCGGGGCCGGACGCGCTGTACACCACGCCGGAACCCAGCTGCGTGAACTCGCCGGGCATCGACGAGCCGGTCCCCGGGTCGATGTCCTTGACGCGCCGGGTGCCTCCGGCCGTGCCGTCGCTGACCCAGGGCTCGAAGCCGCTCGCTCCATCGTCCGCGGCGAACCACACCTTGCCACCGACCCTGGTGAGCACCGGCAGAAAGCCGGTGAAGGCGTGGCCGGAGGGGTTGATGTCCTCCACCAGCTTCGTGCCCGCGGCCGTGCCGTCGGACCGCCACAGCTCACGCCCGTGCGTACCGTCGTCCGCCACGAAGAGCACGAACGATCCCATGCCCACGATCATGGTTACATCGGAGCCGGCGCCGCCCGGACGGATGTCCTTGACCCGCGACGTGCCCGAGGCCTTGCCATTGGTCTTCCATAGCTCGACGCCCTTGGCATCCGCGGCGGCGAACAGCACCTTCTCACCCAGCGCCGTGAACCAGCCAGGATTCGAGTCGCCCGAGGCGTTGATGTCCTTGACCAGCGCGGGCCCGGCCGCTCCGACGGGAAGAGCCATGCTGAGACCGGCGATGGCAGCCAGGGCGAACGCCCTGCCCGGAGTGCGTGCGGCACCCCGGAGCGATGCGAGGGATCGGGTCAACGAGCGGGTGCGGACCATGAGGTTCCTCCGTGGGGAAGGCTGTGCCCGGACGCTGGACCGGGCTGGCAACGGGCGGCTGGCGGCTCCGTCGTCACTCCGTCGTGGCGGGAGCCCCGCGTGGCGCCGTGGATATCGGGTCCGGCGGGCCGTCCTGGATGCTTCGAAGCACCCGGACGAGGTCCTCGACGTCCCGGAACGACGCCCGCTCTCCGGTGTCGACGACCTCCGCGACACCGGCGAGCCGCGACCCGCTCCGGGACGGGGGCAGCAACCGGAGCAGGATCGACCGATTCATGGGCGTCGGCGACCGGGGATGGTGTGGGGTCGAGGCATCCGCTTTCCTCCTCTGCGCTCGGGCTGACGTCGGGTCTCGTCCGACGCCGTGGTTCACGCGACGGACGATGCCGGACGGCCGTCCAACGAACGTCCAACGCGTGCCATGGCCCATGACGGGGTATGGCAGCATCCCGGTGACCAGCTCCCACGGAGACGGACCGCGTTGCACCCACGAGACGGCCGCTCACTCATCGCGCGCCCACGGCTGCTGGCACGCATCGGCGATGCGTCGGTCGTGCTGCTGGAGGCTCCCGGTGGCTACGGCAAGTCGACCATCACGCGCCAGCTCGCGGCACGGCTCGACCGGCCGCTGGTGCGCGTGGTGCTGCGGGAGGCAGCCGCGCTGCCGGTGCTGCTGGCAGCCCTCGCCCAGGCGGCTCGGCGATGCGGGCTGCCGACGATCGCGGCGGCCATCGACCCCGACGATGCCGACCTCAGCCTTGACCAGCTCGCGGACCGCCTGGCGATCTCGGAGGGCGTCGTGATCGCCATCGATGATGTCCAGCGGGCGACGTCCGAGGCGGCCGAATGGCTGGGCCGACTCGCGGAACGGCTGCCGTCCCACGTGCGGCTGGTCCTCGCGGGACGCCGGCTGGGTGCGCCGCTGTTGCGCCTCACCGACCGGCTGGAGGCGGTGGCCCTGGGGCCCGATGCCCTGCGCATGGACGCCCAGGAGGTCGCGGACGTGCTGGCGAACGGCGCGCTCGCGGGTGCCGATCCGAACGACCATCGCGCGACGGCGCTGCTCACCGCCACCGAGGGCTGGCCGGCCGCGGTCGCCCTGGCGGCCGGGTTGCCTGCGGCTGACCGGGATGCTCCCTACCGCACCAGCGGTCCACGGGGCGTGCTGCGCGACCTCGTCGCTGACCTTCTCGAGGGTGCCTCCGCGGAGGATCGGAATGCGATCGCCTGCCTGAGCACGCTGCCACTGCTGTCGGGGGCGGTCGGAGCAGCGGTCGGCGGCCCGGGGACCCTCGACCGCCTGCTGGACCTGGGCCTGCCGGTCCGCTTCCGTCCTGACGGCTGGGGCGAGCTGCCCGACCCGGTCCGGGAGCTGCTGCCCGTGGCCGACCTGGAGGTCGACGTCGCCCGGACCGTGGCACGCCTGTACGCGGAGCGGGACGCGCTCGCAGAGGCGGCAGGGCTGCTGCGGCGGAGCGGGGATCCAACCGGGCTGGCGCAGCTGCTGGGGACGGTCGGTCGGGAGGCGCTGGTCGCCGCGGGCCTGGGGACCATCGCCGCGTTCGCCGCCGAGCTGCCGGATCCGGCCCTGGCGGCGAACCCCGTGCTGCTGGTGCGGCTCGTCCAGGTTTCCGAGCGCCGGCCCCGGGTCCGCGCCGAGTGGACCGATCGGGCGCTCCGGCTGCTCCCCGACCCGTCACCACCCCGGCGCGCCGTGGACGCGGAACGGGCGCTCGACATCGCCCGCGGCGGCGACCTGCACGCGGGGGTCGCGCTGGCATCGGCGGTGATCGCAGCGGCGGAGCCGGGCGAGGCCGCCACCCTCGGGCGGGCGCGATACATCCGGGGGTTGCTGACGCTGGTGGCGGACCCCGCGAGCGCTTCGGCTGCGGCCGCCGAGGAGATCGAGCGAGCGGTCGGCCTGCTCCAGGCGGCCGGCGAGCGCGCCTGGGAGGCGGACGCGTGGCAGGCTCTGGGCAGCGGCTGCCACGCGGTCGTCGGGCGACTGGATGCGGGGGTGGCCTGCCTGGAGCGGGCGGTCGCGCTCCGTGCCGCGCAGGACGCCGCGCGCGCCGCCACGCTCACCTACCTCGCGGACGTGCAGATGCATCGCGGCGACCTGGAGGCCGCGGCGGTGGCGGTGCGCGAGGCGGAGGCGATCGGGCGGCGGCTGGGCGATGCACGGGCGATCGCGTACGCGGCGTGGAGTGGCGCCCGTCTGGCAGCGGAGCGGCGCGATGTCGGCGGCGTGCGCGCGGCGCTGGCGACCGCCGTGACCAACCCGGAAGGCTGGCTCGACCAGCTGGCGGGTATCGAGTTCCTGGCCGACGGCGCCGACATGCTGGCGGTCTGCGGCAACGCAGACGAGGCCCGGGCGTGGGTCGCGCGCGCAGAAGCGCGCGGCCGGGAGGTGGGCCGCGAGGACGCACCGTTGCTCGCTCGCGCCAGGCTGACAGCCCACGACGGCGATGCCGCCACCGCCCTGGCGCTGCTGGATCGGCTGGAGGTGAGCGTCCTCGCGGTTCCCCGTGACCGGTGGCTGGTGTGGCTCCTCCGAGCCGTGGCGCTCGTCCGGTCGGGGCGGCGGGACGAGGCCCTCGCCTGGCTCGCGCAGGCCCGACGTGCCGTGGCGGACCAGGGTGACCCGGGGCGCGTGGAACGGCGGGAGCCGGAGCTGCGGGCGATCGTCGAGCCGGCCGACGCCGGTGGAGAGCCCGCGACCGCAGGGAACCTGGTGGTCGTGCTCCTGGGCCGATTCGCGGTGGAGCGGGGCGGCCAGGACGTGACACCGCCGCCCGGCCGTCCGGCGTTGCTCGTGAAGCTGGTCGCGCTGCGTGGCCTGATGCCCACCGCCGAGGCGATCGAGGCCCTCTGGGAGGACGCGGACGAGGAGGTCGGGCGGGCGCGGCTGCGGAACGTGCTCAACCGCGTCCGGAGCGCCAGCGGCGACGTCCTGATCCGGCAGGCGGACACGTTGGCGCTCGGGCCGGGTGTCGTGGTGGATGCGCAGCGCTTCGAGGTGGAGGCGGCCGCCGCGCTGCGCGCGCCCCCGGCCTCGCGTGTCGGCCTCGCGCGCGCCGCCCTGGCGCGTGCCACGGGGGAGCTGTTGCCCGGCGATCGCTACGCGGACTGGGCCTCAGCGCCCCGTGAGCGGATCACCCGCCGACACCTGGCCCTGCTGGACCTCGTCGCCGACGACGCCATCGCGCGCAACGACCTCGATGAGGCCGGACGGTTGCTGGATGAGGCGATCTCGCTCGACCCGTTGGAGGAGGAGCGTCACGTGCGCCTGGGGCGAGCGCTCCTGCGCCAGGGCCGCAGCGCAGCGGCGCGACGCGTCGCGGACCGCGCCGTGAACCTGTGCGAGGAGCTGGACGTGGAGCCCGGCGAAGACCTTGCGCGCCTCCTGCGGGAGCTCGCGCGCCAGGGATGAGCGCCGACCGGACGCGACACCGTCAGGAACGTTTCCCGGTCACCTTCACCACGTCCACGGCGGACCCGGAGGGCAGCCCAGCCCTCAGCGTCCGGACGACCTTGCTGCCAGATGCCGCACCGGACGAGACGGAGATCCGGATCGTGACCAGGGTGGTCGCGCCGGGCGCCAGGGACGCGGACCTCCAGGTACCCGCCACGACCGCGGCCGTGATGACCGTCGAACCCTTGAGGTACTGGACCGTGAGGCCGCGCACGGATGAGCCCGTGGCCTTGAGCACGAGCTTGCCCGCCTTGGCGCCATCGTTCTGGAGCGACAACCCGAAGGTCATCGACTGGCCGGGCTTGGCCGATCCGGTCAGCGCCTGACTGGCGCCGGTGGTGGAGTAGACGTCGTCACCCAAGAACGTGCCGATGGTGCCGACACGCACACGAGCATCTGGACGCGCGCTGCCACCCCCCGTCCCGGGCGTGTAGCTGATGGACACCCGGCCGTCATTGTTCGCGCCCGCGCCCGCCGTGATGGTCGCTCCGGCCGGCGCGAAACTGCTGCCACCCCCACCACCACCGCCGCCGTTGCCGGCGGAACCACCGCCTCCGCCGCCGCCCCCATAGTACCCGCCGCCGCCGCCGCCACCCGGGTCATCGCCGCCGCAGCCGTAGGAGTCGCCGCCATCCCCACCGGCTCCCTTCTGGCCGGGGGAGCCGGCCGTGTTGGAGCCGGTCACGCCGTCCGCATCA
>Ga0105047_10001653_pt1 | contig 39954 bp, 33 predicted proteins | sample MAT04_FD_78384 | JGI IMG/M metagenome (GOLD analysis project Ga0105047, IMG submission 78384) | Freshwater microbial communities from Lake Fryxell liftoff mats and glacier meltwater in Antarctica - MAT-04 (megahit assembly) | ecosystem: Environmental > Aquatic > Freshwater > Ice > Liftoff...
TGTCGGCGCTGCAGCGTGCAATCGCGTTCGTGCAACGCGATCGCGTTGCCGTGGGTATCGGCGAGGATCTGGATCTCGACGTGACGTGCACCCTCGAGGTAGCGCTCGACAAATACTGTGCCGTCGCCGAACGCAGCTATCGCTTCGCGCTCTGCACTCACAATCGCATCCGCTAGCTCGTCGGCGTTGCGCACGATGCGCATGCCGCGGCCGCCGCCACCAGCTGACGCCTTGACTAGCGCCGGCAACCCGACATCGGCCAGTGATTCAACTTGATTGTCGGGAGCGACCGGCACGCCGTGTGAACGCATTAGGTGCTTTGCCTCGATTTTGCTGCCCATCGCGGCGATTGCCGATGGGGGCGGTCCAATCCAGACCAGGCCGGCGTCGACCACTTGTTGTGCGAACGCAGCGTTCTCGGACAGGAACCCGTAGCCGGGATGAATCGCATCGGCGCCACTGCGTAAGGCGGCAGCGATGATCAGGTCGCCGCGTAGGTACGTCTCGGCCGAGGATGTCCCCGGCAAACGAACGGCGGTATCTGCTTCACGCGCGAATGGAGCATCTGCGTCGGCGTCGCTGAAGACGGCGACGGTCGCGATCGACTGCTCGCGACAAGTGCGCATGATGCGACGCGCAATCTCGCCACGATTGGCGACCAGCACGGATCGGATCATTGCGCGGCACCCATCACATACGAAACACGCCGTAGCCACGGGTGCCCTCAATCGGTTGGTTGTCGAGCACGCTCAGGCAGATGCCCAAGACGGTGCGTGTGTCGCGCGGGTCGATAATGCCGTCGTCGTAGACCCTGCCGGTGATGAACATGGCGACCGACTCGCGTTCGATCTGATCCTCGATCATCTGTCGCAGCACCGCGTCGGCTTCCTCGTCGAACGGACGGCCCATGCTCTCGGCAGATTGGCGGCTGACGATGCTCATCACGCCAGCCAGTTGCGCTGGCCCCATGACGGCACTCTTTGCGTTGGGCCAGGCAAAGAGGAAGCGTGGTGCGAAACCGCGCCCGCACATGCCGTAGTTGCCCGCTCCGTAACTGGCAGCCATGTTGAGGGTGAGGTGCGGCACGCGACTGTTGCTGACGGCGTTGATCATCTTGGCGCCGTCTTTGATGATGCCGCGCTGTTCAAACTCCTTGCCGACCATGTAGCCAGTCGTGTTCTGCAGAAACAGCAGGGGAGTGTCGATCTGATTCGCGAGCTGAATGAACTGCGCGGCCTTTTCGGCTTCCTCGCTGAACAGCACGCCGTGATGGTTAGCGAGAATTCCGATCGGAAAGCCCTGCAGCTCGGCGAAGCCGGTGACCAAGGAACTTCCGTAGAGCGGCTTGAACTCGTCGAACTCGCTGTCGTCGACGATGCGCGCGATGACGTCGCGTGGATCGAATGGAATCTTCGGGTCGACACTTGGGATGCCGAGCAGTTGCGCGGGGTCGTACTTCGGCGGTCGCCCTGGGCCGCGGCGACCAGCCCCGCGCTTGCGGAAGTTAATGCGTCGGATGATCTGGCGGCCAAGACGAATCGCATCGAGTTCGTCGACGGCGAGATAGTCGGCCAAGCCACTGGTGCGGGCGTGCATCTCCGCGCCGCCAAGACTTTCGTCGTCGCTCTCCTCGCCCGTGGCCATCTTCACCAGTGGCGGCCCCCCCAGGAACACTTTCGAACGCTCCTTGATCATCACGACGTAGTCGCTCATGCCCGGTACATACGCGCCGCCGGCGGTCGAGTTGCCGAACACGATCGACACCTGCGGGTTGCCAAGAGCGGAAGCAGTGGTGATGTCGCGAAAACCGCGGCCGCCCGGGATGAAGATTTCGCTCTGCGTTGGAAGGTCGGCACCACCCGATTCGGTAAGGCTGATCACGGGCAGCCGGTTCTCGCGCGCGATCTCCGCTGCCCGTTGACTCTTGCGCAACGTGTACGGATTGGTCGCGCCACCGCGTTGTGTCGAATCGTTGCCGCCGACGATGCACTCGACGCCTTCGACGATGCCGATGCCGGTGACGTTGCCGCCGCCGACTGGGAACTCGGTGCCGTAGGCAGTGAGTGGCGAAAGCTCGAGGAACGGTGTGTCGGGATCGAGTAGCGCTTCGATACGTTCGCGAACCATCATCTTGCCGCGGCTTCGATGACGGGCGACCTTCTTCTCGCCGCCACCAGCGTTAACGATCGCCAACTGTGCGTCGTGTGCGCCGACTAGTGCCGCTAGCGCTTCGCGATTAGCGCGGAACGTGTCGCTTGTTTCATCGATGCGATCGGGAAGTACCGGCATGTCAGACGCTCCACGCCGGGGGTGACTTCGCGGCAAAGGCACGCATTCCTTCGGCGGCCTCCGGCGAGTTGAACAGTGCCTCGCTGAGCGCTTGCATCTCGGTCATGTTGGGTGCAGCACTGCGCAAAATGCGACGCGTTGCCGCCACCGCACTCGGCCCACCGGCCAGAATGCCGCCGACCAAGGTGCCGACTGTTGCCGCGACGTCGTCGGCTACGTGAGTCACCAGTCCCATATCGCGTGCGGTCGTGGCATCGAATGCCTCGCCGGTGAGAAATGACGCCGCCAACTTGCTCCAGCCGCAGCGAGCGAGAATTGGAACGCTGATGATCGCGGGCGCGACGCCGATGCGTACTTCGGTGAACGCGAACGTCACTGTCGGATGCACGACGACTAGGTCGCAGGCCGCCATCAGTCCGACGCCGCCAGCACGAACCGGGCCATTGACAGCCGCGATCGTCGGTGCGTTGCCCGAGCCCAATCGCTCGATGGCGCGCACCATCAACGAGCTACTGCTGGCGATCGCTGCACTGCCAGCCCCGCTGCGCTCCTTCAGGTCTGCGCCGGCACAGAACACTGGCGCTGTGTGGGTCAGCACGATCACACGGACACCGGCCTGCTCGGTTCGGTCGAGCCCGACATGCAATTCCTCGAGAAGTTGGCGCGAGAGTGCGTTGCGGTTGCCTGGCGAATCGAGCGTGATGGTGGCCACGCCGCCCTCGACGCTGCAGTGCACGAGTTCGCTCACGCTGCCGACTGTAGCTAGGTGCCCGGCGTCGGCTTGCAGGCTAGGCAGTTATCTCGCGCAGAAAGGCTTCGACCTCGGCACGCTCGCGGGTGCGCTTCATCGGTGGCAGCGCGGTGACGATGTCCCACCGATAGTTGGCCTTGCCGAGGCGCGGGTCCATCACCGCGACGACGCCACGATCGTGGGCGTTGCGAATCAGGCGCCCGGTTGCCTGCGCCAGCAACATCGTGGCTCGGGGAAGGTCGATCTGCTTGAACGCCTCGGCTCCGAGTTGCTCGCGGCGCGCCGAGAGCAACGGGTCGTCGGGCCGGGGGAACGGGATGCGATCGATCACCACCAAGCTCAGCGTGCGCCCCGGAATGTCGACGCCTTGGAAGAAGCCGGCAGTGGCGAACAGACAGGTGTGCTCGTCGTCGCTGAATGCCTTCACAAGCGCTGTCTTAGGAAGGTCGCGCTGGGTAAGTATCGGCACCGTGACGCGGGAGCGTACGGCTTCAGCCGCGTTGTCCATTGCTTTCCAACTCGTGAAGAGGGCCAAGGTGCGACCGCCAGCAGCGCTGATCAGCGCAACCAGCTCGTCGTGCAGTGCTGCGGCGAAGCCGGGGGAGTTCGGATTGGGCATGTGCACCGCGCAATACAGCAGCGCGTGAGTGGCATAGTCGAATGGACTACCCACGTCGATCTCGTCGAAACCATCGGCGGGCAATCCCACTCGCGGTCCCAGCGATGAGGGGATGGTTGCGCTGCATAGCACCGCCGTTCGTTTCGACCAGATGCCACGTTCGAGCACGCCACCAACCTCGAGCGGCGCGATCTCCAACTTCGGAAAGTCGGGACCGCCGCTCACAAACGACACAAATCCACTGCGTGCCGCTAATGCAAGGTCGATGGTCTCTTGTAACCGCGTAGCAAGTTGCTGGCCGCGCACAACGCGTGCCTTGGCGTCCTCGACGTCGGTCTTGATCGCGCGCAGTGCATCCTGCGCGTTCTGAATGCGACCGCGGACATCGATCAACATGTCCTGCACCGCGTCGGGGAACGGCGACGACAACCGCTGTCCGAGGAATGGCACCAATGCGTCGCGCACCGTCGCCGACGCTTCCGCGATGCCACCAACGATGCGCGGATCGTCGAGGATCTGTTTCAACGCGACGGCAAGGCGGGTGAAGCGGCCGCCGGTGACTTGCACACCAACGGTGTCGCTCATGATGTCTTCCAGTTGATGTGCTTCGTCGAGCACCACCACGTCGTGTTCGGGCAAGATCAAACCACCGCTGCCGACGTGCAACCCGTAGAGGTGCATGTTGACGACAACCACATCGGCAACCGACGCGCGCTCGCGCGCAGCCTCAGCGAAGCAGATACCACCCATCGGACACTTCGACGCACCCGGGCATTCGTCGCTGCCCACACTGACGGCCTGCCACGCACGGTCGCTCGGTGCCCAGTTCAGCGAAGCTTGGTCGCCGCTATCAGTGTTGCCGGACCACTCGACGAGCCGATTGATCTCGACCTTCGTCGTCGCTGCGAACTCCTCCAACTCCAGCTGGCCGGTCGCAGCACTCTGGATCTCGCGCACGCGCTGCATGCAAATGTAGTTGCTACGCCCCTTCAATACGGCCCAGTCGAACGGCGCGTCGAGATGTTGCTGTAAGAACGGCAAGTCCTTGGCGGCCAGTTGATCCTGCAGTGCCTTCGTGGCGGTGGCCACGACTACGCGCTTGCCGGCCAGGATGCTGGGCACGAGATAACCGATGGTCTTGCCGGTTCCGGTGCCCGCTTGCACCACCAGATGGCGACCGCTTTCGATTGCCGACGCGACTGCCGTTGCCATCTGCTGCTGCCCGGGGCGGTCTTCGGCTGCCGGTAAAGCACCGGTGACGCGCGCGAGCGCTTGCAGCAGCGTCATTTGCGAACGAGCGCCAACGCAGCGTCGAGTTCGTCGGCATCGAACTCGGGCCACGGACGATCCGTGAAGTACACCTCGGAGCCGGCGCTCTGCCACAACATGAAGTTGGAGATGCGCAGCTCGCCAGATGTACGCACCATCACGTCGACCGGCGGTAGCTCGGGCAGATATAGGTTGCGATCGATGGTGGCTTGATTGATGGTGCCGCTCGCTGCGGCGGCTTTCGCGGCGTGCACCATCTCGGCGCGACTGCCGTAATCGAAGGCGACCGTCAACACCATGCCGGTGTTGCCTGCTGTGTCGGCGATTGCTTTGCGAATCGCGCGCTGCACGTATCTCGGCGTCCGCGCGTCGCGACTATCGAACGGTCGCCCCATCCACTGAATACGAACGTTCAACTCGTTGAGCTCCGCGACTCGCCCAAACAGCTTCTTGTGTAGTCCCAGAATGTGGCGCACCTCGGTACGTGGGCGAACCCAGTTCTCGGTAGAAAAACCGAACACGGTCAACCACCCGACGTTGCGTTTCACCGCCACCCGAACCAGGCGCGCAAGGTTCTCCTCGCCCTCGGTGTGCCCTTCCGTGCGCGGGAGCTGCCGACGCTTCGCCCAGCGGCCATTGCCATCCATGATGCACCCGACGTGGACGAGGTCTGCCTGCGCAGAACTGGGAAACTCGGACTGACCGGGCACCAGTCCACCCTACTGACGTGGGACAATGAAGTCCTTGAGTTCCAGACCCCTCGACTCCACTGCGCAGCTGCACCATGTGATCGTGGTCGGCGGCACGCTGCAGGAATGGGAAGCGCTCGCGGACGACCAGTGGGCAGATCGCATCGCCGAACTCGGCAAGGTGGCGGACCACGTCGGCGCGGACTGGCTGGTGTTGCGACCGTTTGAGGGCGCCAGCACCGGTGCCGTGCCGGTGCGGACACAGACCGTTGGCAGCTGTGTCGTCGAGGCGCAACCGGATGGCGATGGTCGCGAGCGTTTCGTGCGCGCCGCAGCATCGTTGCAAGCAGCTGGGAAAGCAATCACCGAAACCGCGATCGACACCCTGCTGAATGCGCCTGCCGACGCCGACCCCGATCTGGTTGTGATCGTCGGCGCCACTCATCGCACACCACCATCGCTCGTGTGGGAGTTGGCCTATAGCGAGTTGGTCTACGTCGGCACCAGCTGGCACGACTTCGGTGCTGCGCATCTCGATGACGCGATTGCGTCATACGCGGGTCGCCATCGCCGCTTCGGCGGAATCGACGAGTAGTCGACGAACGACACATGGCCAGCCACCTCTACCGCGACACCGCCGTTGTGCTGCGCACCTACAAGCTCGGCGAGGCCGACCGCATTGTTGTGCTCCTCACCGAACATCACGGCAAAGTGCGCGCCGTCGCGAAGGGGGTCCGCAAGACGATGTCGCGCTTCGGTGCGCGACTGGAGCCGATGAGCCACGTGCGCCTGCTGCTCGCACAGGGGCGCGACCTCGACATCGTCAGCCAAGCGGAATCGGTCGTGTCGTTGGCGCCGATGGTGGTCGATCTCGATCATCTGACAGCAGGGATCGCCGTGCTCGAGGCGGCAGACCAGATGTCGCTCGACCGGGAACCAAACACGGATCTCTATCGCATGGTTGTCGGCGCGCTACGCGCGATCGGCGAGCAGGGCGCTGCGCTCGTTGTGCCGGCGTTCTTTTGGAAGCTGCTCGCGCTGGAAGGGGTGCGCCCGCAACTCGATCTTTGCGTGCGCTGCGGCGAAGACAATGCGCTGGTCTCGTTCGATATGCAGCAAGGCGGTGCCTTGTGCCGCAATTGTCGCAGCGGTGCACCGTTAAGCGAGGAAGCTCTTGACCTGATGCGCATGATTCTCGGTGGCCGGTTGAAGGATGCGTTGGCCTCGCCTGCGTCACGCGCGACACACGAAGTGTCGACGCACGCCACGAGGGCGTTGGAACATCACATCGAACGACGACTGAGAACTGTCGCTATGTTCGAAGCACGCTGAGCCGTTCACAGCGCGGCTGTTAGCAGAGTTCTTTCTCAGCAGTCACCGAACAAGAAGGCCGGGATGCCGCCGGTCTGCATGTACGTCACGCTGACTTGTTCGGCGGGCGGAACGGCCTCGATGTAGTTGCCCAAATCGTCGAAGGTGCCGAAGGAGACATCGTCGGATTGCAAACTTAACTGGATGCCGTCGATCTCGCCGCTGCCAGCCGTGTAACAGCCGCCAGCGTCGACGACCATTGCCGGGAAGTCACTCCAGCGACTGCCGATGGTGACTCCAGACGTCGATGCCAACGTTGCGCCCGAGACCTCGCCATACGTCCACCCGGTGAAGAAGTCGGCGCTGGTGTCGCCGCCGAATTGTGCGCAGAACTCAAACGGCCAGCAGACCGTTCGGCCGAAGTGAGCGACGAACCCAAACTCGCCGTCGGTCGTCTGGAAACCACCGAAACCGTCGTCGTCGGGGTACTCAGTGGTTTCATCGGAACTTGGGGGACCGAACCCGGTGGTCAACACGTCGATCATTTCACTGACGCCAATCCCGAGGTTGAGGGGACCGATGCCGTCGCCGCGCAGGGTGAACACGACGGGTGCTGGCACCGTGGTGGGCGGCACGGTTGTCGTCGCGACGGTCGTGGGTGTGGTGTCTGCCGGTGCCGCGGCGGTGGTCGTCGGCGCAGAGGTTGGCGCACCAGTGCCAGTCGAACTCTTGCTGCTACTGCATGCGGCGAGCAGTGCGACGCCAGCGATAACGGAAACGGCACGAACGGTCAGGGTGCGATTCATTGGTGGTTCCTTGTCGTGTCGTAGAAGTGGACGGGTGATGGGGAACAGGGGGAGGGCGTTGTAGAGCAACGGGCTGACTCATCCTCGCGCAATTTCTGAATGTTTTCGTGGCTGTCGAACGCTCGCCCGTAACCTTGCCGCTATGGCCGCAACTGAACTCGACCAGGTCGTCAACCTCTGCAAGCGCCGCGGTTTCGTGTACCCATCCGCCGAGATTTACGGCGGCTTTCGTAGCAGTTACGACTACGGCCCGCTCGGCGCGCTGATGTTGCGCAATGTGCGCGAGGCATGGATTCGCACGATGGTGCAGCAGCGCGACGATGTCGTGCTCATCGACGCGGCGATTCTTTCGCCGCCGCAGGTGTTCGAGGCCAGCGGCCACCTCGCCAACTTCAGCGATCCGCTCGTTGATTGCACCAAGTGCAAGCAGCGCTTCCGCGAAGACCACCTCACCGACCCGAAGCTGTGTCCGAATTGCGGTGGCGTCGACACCTTCACAGCCGCTCGGGCCTTCAACCTCATGTTCCGCACCGAGGCTGGCCCAGTGGAAGGTGCTGGCGCCGAGGTGTACATGCGGCCCGAGACGGCGCAGGGCATGTTCATCAACTTCGTGAACGTGCTGCAAACCAGTCGCAAGAAGCCCCCGTTCGGTATCGCGCAGGTGGGCAAGAGCTTCCGCAATGAGATCACGCCCGGCAACTTCATCTTCCGTACGCGCGAGTTCGAGCAGATGGAGCTCGAGTTCTTCGTGCCTCCTGCCGAGAGTGCGCAGTGGTACAAGTACTGGTGCGACGCGCGCATGCAGTGGTACACCGATCTCGGCATACCCGCCGACATGTTGCTGCTGCGTCCACACGACGCCGACGAGATCAGCCACTACAGCAGCGGCACCAGCGACATCGAGTTCAAGTATCCGTGGGGTTGGGGCGAGCTCGAGGGGATCGCGCAACGCACCGACTTCGATCTGTTGCAGCACGCGCAACACAGCGGCCAGAAGCTCGACTACTTCGACCAGGCAACCAACGAACGTTACGTGCCGTACGTGATTGAGCCAGCCGCAGGTGTCAACCGCGCAATGGCTGCCTTCTTGCTCGCGGCTTACGACGAGGATGTCGTCAACGACGAGCCGCGCACGTTGCTGCGTTTGCACCCGCGCTTGGCACCGTACAAGGTCGCAGTGTTGCCGCTCAGCAAGAAAGACACGCTGACCCCTTTGGCGCGAACGATCTACGCGACGCTCGCCGACCGCTACATGGTCGACTACGACGAAACGCAGGCCATTGGCAAGCGCTACCGCCGGCAGGACGAGATTGGTACTCCGTTGTGCGTCACGGTCGACTTCGATTCGCTTGAGGACGCGGCCGTGACGATTCGCGATCGCGACAGCACTGAGCAGCAGCGCGTACCGATTGCACAGCTGACCTCCGAGATCACGGCCCGGCTGGGCTTCTAGACACTCGGTAGTCGAAACGACAGCCGGGCACCGCCGTTCGGCGCGCTGCCCGCTTCAACCTCACCACCCATCGCGTGCACCAATTCGCGCACGATGGCCAGCCCAAGCCCGCTGGAATTCTCTTTTCGTTCCGGTCGCTCGCGGGCGACATACAACCGCTCGAACACGTGCGGTAGGTCGCTGGCAGCGATTCCCTGGCCGTCGTCGTCGACGGTCACTGTTGCCCACGCCCCGTCGGCGCGTGCGGACACGAGCACGGTGGACTGCGCATACTTCGCCGCGTTCTCAACGAGATTGGCCAGCACCTGTGCGACGCGATCCGGATCGGCGCGTACTGGCAGCGGGCCGGTGGTCACTGGGTGGAACGCAAGTTCCGGCGACGCAGCCGCGACTGCGTCGGTTGCCGTGTGCACCGCCGCCGAAAGGTCGAGCGTCTCGAGGTGCAAACTGAACGATCGTGACTGCAATCGCGCAAGGTCGAGGAGGTCAGTGACCAAACGCTCGAGTCGCCGCGACTCGGTGCGGATGACGGCGGCTGCTCGTTTCGGGTCGACCTTGCCGTCGTCGATCGCATCGGCGTAACCCTTGATCGATGTCAACGGAGTGCGCAGATCGTGGCTGACCGAGAGCAGGAACTCTTGCTCTAACACGCGCGACCGTTCCAGCGACGAGGCCATTCCGTTGATACTGCGCGACAGCTCAGCAAGTTCGTCGTGATCGTGTGCGGGTGGCTCGCTCAGTCGCGTGTTCAACTCACCAGCGGCGATGCGTTGCGTCGCCTGTGACGCCTCGCGAATCGGCCGCGTGAGCCGCTTGCCCAACAGGAAGGCCGCCAGCAAACCGAGCAGGATCGTCGCAACGGCAGCCCATAGGAACAGTCGCAGCGCAGCGCCCAAACCGGCTTCGATGCGCCGCGTCACGACCACAACGTACAAACGTCCGCTGGGCAATGTGGCCGGAGCAGCTGCGTACGCAAGCTTGCCGGCGTTGTCGGCAATCGTCTCGCCAGCCGCTAACCGGTCGGGCGCCAGTTGTTCGACGGTCAGGCCGCCGGGTAGTTCGTCGGTGGGCAGCGTGCCGTCGGGTTCCGCGATCAACACTGAGATCTCGTCGATCGGCAGAATCGACCGCAAGGTGTTCAAGACCCGCAGGCGGTTGCGCACCTGGCGCGTTGTCTCAGCGGAGGTCGTCGCCGGGTCGCCTTCGAGGATGTCGTCGATGTTGGCTGCGATCTCGGTCGCCTGATTGCGCAGGTCGTTGACCGTGGTAGCGCGCGCCCGAACAGTTGCCAAGGCAAGCGTGCCTGCGCCAGCGAGCAGCAGTGTGGTGATCACGACGCCCACAATCACCAGTGCCAACCTGCGAGTCATCAGCTACGACTCTGGCGCACGGGTGTGAGCATTGTGTTAACCAAGTCGGTAACCGATGCCCCACACGGTCGCCAGCGGTAGGTCGTCGCCGAGTTTCTTGCGCAACTGGCGCACGTGGACGTCGATCGTTCGGTCGTCGCCTTCCCAGCCGATCCCCCATACGCCGTCGATGAGTTGCTGGCGCGACAGCGCGATCCCTTGGTTGCGAGCGAAGTAGGCGAGCAGGTCGAACTCGCGAGTCGCGAGCGCAACGACCTCGTCGCCATGAGTTGCCTCGCGGCGAGTGGTATCGACTCGATAGTCGTCGCCAATGTGCAGCACGTCGGGCTCGGCACGCTCGTCGGGTTGCCCCCTCCGCAGGATGGCTTTCACGCGCGCGACGATCTCGCGCGGGCTGAATGGCTTTGTGACGTAGTCGTCGGCTCCGAGTTCGAGACCAAGAATGCGATCGATCTCACCGTCGCGGGCGGTGAGGAACAGCACCGGCACGTTGCTCTTCGCGCGCAACCGACGGCACACCTCAAAGCCGTCAATGTCGGGCAACCCGATGTCGAGCAGCACCATCTCCGGCTGATGTTGCGCGATCAATTCCAGTCCGCGTTCGCCGTTCGTCGCCTGCAGCACACGGAACCCGGCTTCGCGCAAGTACGCGTCGAGCAAGTCGGCGATGTGCGCGTCGTCCTCGACAACAACCACGGTGCGCTCGCTCCTTGCCACGTCCGCAATGCTGCCACGCTGGTACCCTGCGGCCATGGCCAAAGTCGCGATCTGGGCACGTATTCCACTCAAACCAGGTACTCGTGAGGAAGCTGCGTTGGGTCTGCAGGGGTGCATCGATAACGCGCACACCGAGGCCGGCACGCTGCTGTACATCCTTCACGAGGATCCAGCCGATCCCGACGCGGTGTTCTTCTACGACTTATACGCCGACTCCGACGCGCTCACCGTGCACGGTGCTGGCGAAGGAATGAAGGTGATGGGTGCGGTTCTGAAGGAATTCGGCGCCGGTCGCGCCGAGATGCGGATACTCACACCGATCAGCGGTAAGGGTCTCTGAGCAGCAGGCCAATGAACCGTGGGTGGTTGAGTCGTGGGTGAACGACCGACCTACCTCGACCGCATCCTTGCGCACCACCGAGAGTTGGCCAAGTACGACACTCGGCCGTTTCAATCGTTGCTTGATGCGGCCCACGCGCAGCCGTCGGCCCGCCGGTTCCGCGCTGCGCTCGCGGCGAGCGACCAGTTGGCAGTCATCGCGGAAGTCAAGCGACGCTCGCCTTCGAAGGGCGACCTCAACATCGGCCTCGACCCGGCGGTGCTGGCTCGCGACTATCAGCGCGGTGGTGCGACCTGTATCTCGGTGCTCACCGACGAGAAGCACTTTGGTGGCTCGACCACCGATCTGCAGGCGGCCCGTCAGGCATGCGATCTGCCGGTACTGCGCAAGGACTTCAACGTCAGCGAGCGCGACGTGCTCGACGCACGGTTGATGGGTGCCGACTGTGTGCTGCTGATCGCCGCTGCGTTGGACGACGTCGAGTTGGCCGCATTCCATTCGCTGGCAGTAGAAGTCGGGCTTGATGCGCTCGTGGAAGTGCACGACGAGGCAGAACTCGAACGCGCGTTGGCTGTCGATTCGACACTGATCGGCGTGAACCAGCGTGATCTGGTGACGTTTCAGGTCGATCAACATCGCGCTCTGCGCATGGCCGCCCTGATGCCGGCGACCGTGGTCAGTGTGGCCGAGAGTGGAGTGCGCAGCGTTGCCGACGCCCGCGCGCTCCGCGCGGCCGGCTACGACGCGGTACTTGTCGGCGAGTCGCTCGTGACGGCGGGCGATCCCGCTGCCGCAGTACGCGAACTGATGTCTGTGCCTACGGGCAAGTAGCCAGTACCGTGGCCGCTACATGTTCGTAAAGATCTGTGGGATCACCAACGAGGACGACGCGCTGCTCGCGGTCGCGATGGGTGCCGACGCTGTCGGCTTCGTCTTCGCCCCTTCTTCGCGCCAGGTCTCCGCGTCACAGGTTTACGACATCACGCGTCGACTACCACCGGAAATCCTGACGGTCGGGGTCTTTCGCGACGAGCATCCCTCGCGCGTGATCGACACGGTCAACCGTGCTGGGCTCAAGGCGGCGCAACTCCACGGCCACGAGTCGCCGGCGATGGTTGCCGAGGTCAGCGCCGGCCTGCGCCGCGTCATCAAGGCGGTTGTCGCCGGCTCCGACGATGCGCGCGATGCGCACCTGTTTGGCACCGATCTGGTGCTGGTCGACGCTCCGGCCCCCGGTGGCGGCAAAGTGTTCGACTGGTCGCTGGTCGACTTTGTTGCCACGGGCCCCAACATCATCCTCGCGGGCGGCCTGACACCCGACAATGTCGCCGACGCGATCCGCGTGGCCCGACCGTGGGGAGTGGATGTGTCGTCGGGTGTCGAACGTTCGCCGGGCAAGAAGGATGCGCTGAAGGTGAAGGCCTTCATTGAACGGGCTCGCGCGGCTGCGCCGCTGCCGCACCTCGGACCCGACGAGCTGCCTTACGACTGGGCTGATGACGAGTGATGGATAGACCGTCGGCCAGCGGCCGGTTTGGTGAATTCGGTGGACGGTTCGTGCCCGAGACATTGGTCCCCGCATGCGAGGAACTGGAAGCGGCCTTCGTTGAGGCGTGGGCAGATCCCGGATTTCGTAAGGAACTCGACCATCTGCTGAAGACCTACGCCGGACGGCCGTCGATCCTCACCGAGTGCAGCAACCTCGGTCGTCAACTCGGCTTTCGCTTGCTGTTGAAGCGCGAGGACCTCAACCACACGGGTTCGCACAAGATCAACAACGTGCTCGGTCAGGCACTGCTCGCCAAACGGATGGGCAAGAGTCGGCTCGTTGCTGAAACCGGCGCCGGCCAGCACGGCGTGGCGACCGCGACAGCGGCGGCGTTGCTGGGCATGGAGTGCAAGGTCTATATGGGCGCTGTCGACGTTGAGCGGCAGGCGCTGAATGTCTTCCGAATGAAGCTGTTGGGTAGCGAAGTTGAGGCGGTGCACAGCGGCAGTCGCACGCTGAAGGACGCGGTCAACGAAGCGATGCGCGATTGGGTGGCAACCGTCGAGACCACGCATTACTGCTTGGGTTCGGTGATGGGCCCGCATCCGTACCCGTGGATGGTGCGCGAGTTTCATCGAGTGCTCGGCGAGGAGGCACGCGCGCAGTGTGTCGACCTTCTCGGCGATGTGCCCGATGTGGCGGTGGCGTGCGTCGGCGGCGGCAGCAACGCGATGGGTTTGTTCAGTGGCTTCGTCGACGACCGCACGCGTCTGGTCGGCGTCGAACCCGCCGGTGGAGCGGCGATCAGTCGGGGAGTGCCTGGTGTTGTGCACGGCATGCGCAGTTATCTGATGCAAGACGAGTACGGCCAGGTCCAAGAAGCGCACAGCATCTCTGCGGGCCTCGATTATCCGGGCGTCGGTCCCGAACACTCATACCTGGCATCGATTGGTCGCGCCGAGTACCCGAACGTCACCGATGCGGAAGTCGTCGCCGCGTTCCAATTGCTCGCTCGCTCGGAGGGCATCATCAGCGCACTTGAGTGCGCACACGCGCTTGCGTGGATCGTGCGGGCCGCGCCGGAGCTGCAGGGTCAGAACGTGCTCATGAATCTGTCCGGACGCGGCGACAAGGACGTCGCACAGATGATGGACGTGCTCGGCATATGAGCCCCGGAGACATGAAGCCGGGCGTGATGGAAGCGGAGTTCCGGGCCAAGCGCGCTGCCGGCAAGAAGTTGCTGGTGCCCTACATCACCGGTGGGTTGCCCGGATGGCAAGACGCGGTGCGCGCGGCCGCCGCTGCCGGCGCCGACGCGATCGAGATTGGCATCCCCTTCAGCGACCCGGTCATGGACGGACCGATCATTCAAAGGGCCTCGCAGATTGCGTTGGAAGCTGGCGCGACGCCCGTTTCGATTCTTCACGAAGCACGCTCGCTCGACGTTTCGATTCCGTTGGCGGTCATGACGTACTACAACACGGTGCATCACGCCGGCCCCGAGCGTTTCGCGGCGCAACTCGTCGACGCTGGAATCGTTGCGGCAATCGTGCCCGACCTTCCATTGGAAGAATCAGGACCGTGGTGCAGTGCAGCCGATGCCGCTGGCATCGCGACGGTGATGTTGGCTGCGCCGACGGCACCCGACGAACGTCTCCCACGAATCGCAGCGCGGTCACGCGGATTCGTCTACTCAGTGGGGTTGCTTGGCGTCACCGGTGAGCGCGCGCAGCTAGCTGGAACTGCAACGGCGCTCGCTGCGCGCCTCAAAGCGATCACCGATGTTCCGGTTCTTGTGGGCGTTGGCGTATCAAACGCAGAGCAGGCGTTGCAGGCGATACGTGTTGCCGACGGCGTTGTGATGGGAGCGTCCGTAGTGCGTCGCCTCTTGCCCGCAGGAGAACTGAACCTGGGTCAACAGACAGGACCTGACGCCGTCGGCCTTTACATCGAAGAAGTACGTCGCGCGCTAGACAGCGTGCGACCCTGACGAACTTAGTGGATTACTTGATGCCTTTGACGATGAACATTTCAACCTGCCTCTCGTTTAGGCAATCCTCAATGGACTGTCTGGTTTCTCGCGTGCAATTGTCAAGATATCACGGAGAGTAAGACAAAAGCCAGTGGCAGCTTGAAGTAATCAAGAGAGTTTGCACGAGGCGTAGGTGTCGGTCCCATTCCGTAGCGAGGTAACCGCTGAGAGTGGTACTCTGTTCCGGATAGCATACGAAACATGGATTTCGAGCTTCCCCGACCCAATCAGGTCCTGCCCCACCGTCCGCCGTTTTTGTTTGTCGACGAGGTGACTGCGTTGCTGCCTGGCCAGAGCGCCAGCGGGCTGTGGAACCTGACGGGCGACGAGTGGTTCTTCACCGGTCACTTCCCGGGTCGGCCAACCCTGCCCGGGGTGCTGATGTGCGAGGCCATCGCGCAAGTGGGCGCCATCGCGCTGCTGACCGACGAGCGCTTCGTGGGCAAGCTACCGCTGTTCGGCGGGCTTGACAGCGCACGGTTCCGGCGCCAGGTCGCACCCGGCGACACGCTGGAGCTGCACGTCGAACTCGGCCGTATGTCGGCACGCGCTGGCAAAGGAACTGGGACGGCAGTGCTGCGCGGCGAGACCGCTTGCGAGTGCGCCTTGATGTTCGTACTCGTCGACGCCTAACGCGACTCAGCTCGGCGGCGAGATGATGATCGTGCCGTTATGCCCGCCGAAGCCGAGGCTGTTCGACATTGACGGCCCCGGCTCCCAGGCGCGTGCCTTGCCCATCACTAAGTCGATCTCGAAGCCTTCGTCGAGCTGCTCAGTGCCCGCGGTCGGCGGGATCAGTCGGTGTTGGATCGAAAGCAACAATGCAGCCGCTTCCAACGCGCCAGCCGCACCAAGTGCGTGACCGGTCACGCCCTTGGTGGAGGTGACCGGAACTGCACCGGCACCGAACACGGCGGTGATCGCTGCGGCTTCGGCGGCGTCGTTGAGCGGTGTCGACGTGCCATGCGCGTTGACCTGGCGAATGTCGGCGATCGTGAGATCGGCATCGCGCAGTGCGAGTTCCATGCAGAAGATCGCTCCGGTGCCGCCAGGCGCGGGGGCAGTGATGTGATGCGCGTCGGCGTTGCTGGCTGCGCCGACCACTTCGCCGACGATGGTTGCGCCGCGGGCGACGGCTGCGGACCATTCCTCGAGCATGAAAGCGGCCGAACCCTCACCGAGCACAAAGCCATCGCGCTCGGGTGAAAACGGGCGACTATGACCCGATGTGCTGAGCGCGGTCATGTTGCCGAACGACGATGTCCCGATGCTGCAGCCGGCGCTTTCGCTGCCGCCGGTGACGCACGCATCGATCATGTCCCACGCAATCAAGCGAGCGGCGTAGCCAATGGCATGTGTCGACGCGGCACACGCCGTGGTGATTGTCTCGTTGGGACCCTTCAGTCCATAGCGCATTGAGATTGCTGCACCCGATGCGTTGGGCATCATCATTGGAACGAGGAAGGGCGATACCCGCCGCTCACCCTTTTCGATGAGGACTTCGATCTGTTCTTGAATCGAGCGCAAACCACCGACGCCGGTGCCGAAGATCGTTCCGAAGCGATTGGCCTCGGCGGTCGGCCGACCAGCATGCTCGAAACACTCTGCCGCTGCGGCAACTGCAAACTGCTCGACTCTGTCGGCGCGGCGCGACTCTTTCGTGCTCTCGAAATAGGGCGACGGATCCCAGTCGGCAATCTCAACACTGCGCCCACTGGTGATGCCTGGCCCGTTGAGGCCAGCCCAGAACGCTTCCTTGCCGATGCCGCAGGGGGCGACGACGCCGAAGCCGGTGATGGCAACGCGCCGTCCGCGGCCCTGCATCAGAGCTTGCCGATGACCAAGTCGTAGGCCTGGCCGACGGTCTCGACACCTTCGAGATCTTCTTCAGGCACTTCCACGTTGAACTCTTCTTCAAGGGCCATGACCAATTCGACGAGGTCGAGGCTGTCGGCGTCGAGGTCGTCGGCGAACTTGGCCTCGGGTACCACTTGGTCGGCCGAGACGGAGAGTACGTCGACGGCACACTTCTTGAAGCGGGCGAATAGTTCCTGGTCCACGGGGTCTGCGTCTCCTGATTGTTTGGTGCGGTTGTTGAGCTGTTTGTGTTGGCTGGGCGATTCTAGCGAGGGGTACGACGGACAGTTCAGCGACCGTCAATGTCCCATACCTAAGCCACCATCGACGGGGATGACCGCGCCCGTGATGTAGGCAGCATCTTTGGACGCGAGAAAGGCGACGACACCAGCGATTTCTTCGGCTGAAGCCACTCTGCCTAAGGGCACGGCTGCCGTCAGTTCCGCCATGCGTTTGTCGCCCAGCGCCGCGGTCATGTCGGTGGCGACTGGGCCGGGCGCCACAACGTTGCATGTGATACTGCGCGACCCGAGTTCGCGCGCGACCGAACGCGCGAACCCGACAAGCCCTGCCTTCGAGGCCGCGTAGTTCGCTTGGCCAGCCGAACCGAGCAGGCCGACGACCGACGAAATCAGCACGATGCGACCCTTGCGGGCGCGAAGCATGCCCTGCGCCGCTCGTTTGGTGACGCGATAGGCCGCCGTCAGGTTCGCGTCGATGACCGACGTGAAGTCGGCTTCGCTCATGCGCAGCAGCAAACCGTCCTTGGTGATGCCAGCGTTGGAGACGAGCACTTCCACGGGACCGAACTCAGTTTCGACGGCGGTGAATGCAGCGTCGACAGATTCCACTGACGTCACGTCGCACTTCACGCCGAAGAAACCGGCGGGCGGAGGCGAGGAGTTGTAGGTGACCGCAACGCGATCGCCCGCCGCAGCGAAACGTTGCGCGCACGCCAATCCGATTCCGCGTGCTCCACCAGTGATCAGGACGACTCGTCCTTCCGGTTGTGTACCGCTCACTGCATCACCCATCACTTGAGCACGGCTTCGTCGCCGGTACCACCCCAGCGAATGACCGCACTTGCGGCCGTCATTCCCGCGCCGAATCCGACGAGCAAAACGAGGTCGCCCTTTTTTACGCGACCGGCGTCGAGCGCGTCGGCGAGCGCCAGCGGGATTGATGCCGAAGAGGTATTGCCCGTGCGATGCAGCACGGTTGCCGCGCGCTCCATCGGGATGCCGAGTCGTTCGCACGCAGCCTGAATGATGCGGATGTTGGCTTGGTGCGGCACAACCAGCGCAATGTCGTCGGCGGTGACTCCAGCGTGCTTCATGCTCTTTTCGCCCGAGTCGACCATGATGCGCACCGCGCGACGGAAGACTTCTTTGCCCTCCATTTGGATCAGGCCGCCTATGTCGCAGTAGAGGAAGCGTTCGGCGGAGCCATCGGCGTCGAGATCCCAGCCGAGCAGTTGGCCTGGCCCATCAACCGCTTCGAGCACGACAGCACCGCTGCCGTCGGCAAAGAGAATCGCCGTGTTGCGATCGGTCCAGTCTGTAAAGCGTGCGAGCGTGTCGGTGCCGATGACAAGCACTTTCTTGGCGCCCATCGCAATCATGCCGTGCCCCTGCACGAGCGCGTAGACGAAGCCGCTGCATGCGGCGTTGACGTCGTACGCGCCGCAACGCAGGCCGAGTTCGTTCTGCACTGCCGCCGCGCTGCCCGGGACAGTGCGATCGGGGGTTGTGGTCGCCAGCACCAATGCGTCGATGGCTGCGATGTCGACGCCCGACATGTCGAGGGCGGCGCGGCCCGACTCGACGGACAAGCCGACGGTGGTGCCGCCGACGTGACGTTCGTGGATGCCCGTGCGCTCGACAATCCAGTCGTGCGAAGTCTCAAACATCTGCTCGAGGTCGTGGTTGGTGACCACCTTCGGCGGCAAGGCGGTGCCCCAGCCAGTGATCACTGCGCCACGAACGTTGGGTGGAACTGCAGGCATGTCAGACCGTCCTTAGCCAAGCGATTGGTTGGCGCAGCGTGACCCGCTCGCCATCAACTGCGATGTAACTCTGTACCACGCCCGCGAATGCGGAGCGCACTTCTGTGTCGCCGACATGGCCGAGAACAGCGCCGACTTCGATGTGATCGCCATCGCGCACGGTGCCAATCGGAGTGAACGGTCCGGCAGATGGGCTGACCACCAAACGCTCGACCGCGAAGAGATGTTCGCCTTCGTGCTGCGAGGCGACGAGGGGAGCGCCCGCGTTAACCCACTCGATCAACTTGTCGAGTTCCTCGGGGGTCGAGACCGAGATCGTCCGCGCACCATCAACGGTTCGCTTGGCCATGCCGGTGAGCACGCTGCCTGGGCCAAGTTCGACGAAGTCCTGCACGCCGAGTTCTTCCAGTGTCAGCAAGCAATGCTTCCAGCGCACAGGGCTGCTCAGCTGCGCCGACAACAGACTGCTCCAATTCGCGCCATCGCCGTGGGCGAGCGCGTCGACGTTGGAGATGACGGGAACCTCTGTGTCGCGCGGGTTGGCTTCGGCGATCGCCTTGCGCAGTCGATCGCGCGCTGGTGCCATGAACGGTGTGTGGAACGCGCCTGATACGGGCAACGGCATCACTTTCTTCGCACCCAATTCTTTGGCGACCACACCGGCAGCGGCGACGCCCTCGCGCGAGCCAGCGATGACGACTTGGCCCGGCGCGTTGAAGTTGGCGACCCACACATCGGCATCCGCGCGGCGGCACGCGACTTCGACTTGTTCGTCGTCGAGCCCGAGGACCGCAGCCATCGTTCCGGGATTGTCGGTGCCGGCCTGATGCATAGCGTCGGCGCGCTCGCAGACCAAGCGCACCCCTTCATCGAAGCCGAGCGCGCCGGTGGCGGTGAGCGCGGTGTACTCGCCAAGGCTGTGACCGGCGCAGAAGCTGGGCTCGATACCCAACCGTTCAACGGCGTCGAGCACCATCAGGCTCGAGACGTAGGTCGTCAGCTGCGCGTTACGCGTGTCGCGAAGTTCTTCGGCATCTGCGTCGAGCAACAAGCGAGCCACATCGCGCTCGGCGACCTCCGAGGCCTCGGCGACTAACTCCCAACTCTCGTGATCGGTCCATGGGCGCCCCATTCCTGGGCGTTGCGAGCCCTGGCCCGGAAACGTGAACGCAAGCATGATCGAAGGAGCGTAATCGGTTACTCATGGGTACCTTCCCAGTGAGTACGTCATGCGAAGCCGCTAACCTCGTGCGCGTCACTCGCCCGAGTGGCGGAATGGCAGACGCGACGGACTCAAAATCCGTTGTCCGCAAGGGCGTGTGGGTTCGACTCCCACCTCGGGCACAGGGTCGTTTGGCGAATCGATGTCTTAGGTGGGGAAGTATCCCGAGACGTCGGCGAGGAGGTGGGCGGCGCCGTAGACGTAGAAGCAGACGCTGCCGGTGATTGAGACGGGTGCGAAGCCCCTAACCCGGCTCGGCACGCGGCACGACCGGGCGACGAAACAGCAAGCGGGTGACGATTCATTCTCAGCCCCAACAGGTCTTGCGACCCGGTGCGAGCCAGCAGCCAACATCTATGTCACACCTGCTGCGACCCCTGCTTCGTGGCCGCCGCGGGTCTGGCGGCGGCCATGGCCGCGATAATGGCGCTGCCCTGTTCGGCGTTCAGGATCTGGTCGGTTGTCGCCACTTGTCGGTGGCACCAGTTGTGGTGTGTGCTGCTCGTCGTGCCGGGGTAGTTCGGGCGCACGTCGCAGCCAGCAAGATCCTCAACCGTCGCGAGGCAAAGTGTCGCTTCGCTTGCGGCGATCTCGTGGTGCAGAGCAACAGATGTCCCGGTCAAGGTCGCGCCTGGTGCTGTCTGCTGCAACTTCGCGGCTAACTCGCTGGTGCCGTCGGTGTGCTTCCACACGCCTGCGATGGTTGGAAGGTCATGCGTCGTCACCATCGCCAGCGTGTTCGCCGGCCAGATGCGCGAGTCCGAGTCGAACCACCACACCTTGGTGCCCAACATTCCGCTTGTGCGTAGCGACTCGCGAACCGACGGTTCTACGTTGCCAAGATCCTCACCAATCACAAACGCGCCGGCTTGCGCTGCCTCCAGCCGAACCAGCGCGAGTAGCTCGTCGGCCGGCATCTGTACGTAGGTGCCCTCGCTTGGCGGTGCGTCGGCCGGAATCCAGAACTGTCGGAAGAGCCCCATGACGTGATCGATGCGCAAACCGCTCGCCCCGCGCATCGCTGAACGAACGATCTGGATAAAGGGTCGATAATGCGCCGCGCGTAACTGGCCGGGAATGAAGGGCGGCAATCCCCATGTTTGTCCAAGGGGTTGGAACGGATCGGGTGGCGCACCGATCGAGACGTCGAGCGCCATGATGTCCTGGTGCTGCCAACTGTCGGCACCCTCGGGCGAACTTCCGACGGCAAGGTCAGAGATGATCGCAACCGGACTCGCTGTCGTCACCGCATCCAGCGTTCGACGCGCGAGCCATTGCAGCCAAGAATGAAAGTCGCACGCCTCGGCGAACGCTGCGTCTGTTTTGCGCAACGTGACAAGGCTCGCGGTGCCGGGTCGTCGAAACTCTTCGGGCCACGTTTGCCAGCGAGGTCCGAGGCGTTCGGCGAGCGCTGTCCATGTGGCGAACGAATTGAGGTCGTCAGCGCGCGCGCTGGCCCACGCGCGCCACGGCGCGTCGACCGAGACGCGGCGGAATCGTTCCAACAGTTCGCGGCGCATCGCGGGCCAGACGCGACTGCGGTCGATCAGCGCGCCGGGCGTGTTAGCGATCGGAGCAGCACCCTCCATCGGGATCAGCATTGGGTTCAGCCATTGGCGCGAACTGGGGTAGTAGGGGCTCGCGTCGTGGGGCGCGGTCAACGTCGGCGCGTGTGCGGGGCTGAGCAGCAGTGAGTTGCCGTCGCGATCGAAGATCTCCTTAGCCAGCGTCCGCACGTCGGCGAGATCGCCAATGCCCCACGCGTCGGGTCGCCAGAGTGAATAGATCTGCGCGGCAACTCCCCAGCCTCGGGGCGCCGCGCAGCAGCGCTCGGGGGCAACGATCAGTCGACTGCTCGGCGAACCGTCGAGGGGTTGCAACTCGTGGTATCCGATTGGGACGTTGGCCAGGAGCGTGTCGACTTCGCCAGCGTCGATGCCGCCTTCCAGCAGCAGTTGGTGGCGACCCTGCAACGCGTGCGTCGTCCCGGCAACAACGAACAGCAACCGAGACGTCGCTACCGGATCGCCAATCGCCGCCCGCAGTGCATCGCGAGTCGTGATTGATGTGTCGCGCCACTGACCGTCGACGCCGTGGTACCCGTCGGCAATGCCCCATTCGTCATACACCGCGACAGTGTGCCGGTTCCGGTCGGGGGGTTTGCTGCTCTCGGGGGGTTTCGTGCCCGGGGAACGGGCACGAAACCCCCCGAGAGGGCGCTGCGGCATGAAACCCCCCGCAATGTGCTTCGTAGACTGAGCCCGTGACCTCGCTGCTTGTAACCCGCCGACTGGGCAGTACCTCGCGTCGGTTGCGCGGAGCGCGTGCTGAGTTAGAGGTGATCGGCGAGCAATTGCTGTACATCGAGGATGGCGCGCACGAGGAAGCGATGCAGCAGCATCGTGCGCATCTCGTCGCCGAGATCGCTCGTCTCGAAGCCAAGCTTGACCGACTACTCGATCGCGGGCCGCGATGACGCGCATCGTCATTGCCGAGGACGAAGCCATCATTCGCCTCGATCTGCGCGAAACGCTCGAAGAAGAGGGCTACGAAGTGGTGGGTGAAACTGGTCGCGGCGATCACGCCGTCGATCTGGTGCGCGAGATGCGACCCGACCTTGCGATTCTCGACATCAAGATGCCGCACACCGACGGCATTGCGGCCGCGCGCATGATCAATGCCGAAAACCTGTGCGCGGTGCTGATTCTGACTGCGTTCAGTCAGAAGGAAGTCGTGGAAGAGGCGCGCGACGCGGGCGCATTGGCCTATCTCGTCAAGCCCTACGAGAAGAGCGAGTTGCTGCCAGCCGTCGAGCTAGCAATCGAGCGCTTCCGCGAATCGCACAGCTGAGCGCGTCGTAGAGTCGCTGGTCGTGAAGGTCTCGTCGTGAAGATCCTGATGCTCGATGGCAACTCGCTGACGTACCGCGCGTTCTACGCGCTGCCCACCGACATGGCAACCGCGTCGGGCCAGGTGACCAACGCGGTCTTCGGCTTCACGTCGATGTTCGTCTACATGGTCAAGGATCAGAAGCCCGACGGAATTCTCGTTGCGTTCGATCGGCCAGAGCCGACGTTTCGTCATGAGGCCAACCCGCTGTACAAAGCGCAGCGCGAAGCGGCACCCGACATCTTGCGCCAGCAGATGGGACTCGTGCGCGAAGTGCTCACCGCGCTCAACGTCGCAGTCTTCGAACTCGCGGGTTGGGAAGCCGACGACATCCTCGCCACGCTCGCCGAACAGGCCAAGGGCGAAGGCCACGATGTCGTCATCGTCACCGGCGATCGCGATAGCTACCAATTGGTGGACGACCCGCACGTCAAAGTGCTCTACAACAAGCGTGGCGTCAGCGACTATGCGCTTTACGACGAAGCAGGCATTCAAGAGAAGACCGGTGTCACGCCGGCGTTGTATCCGCAGTACGCAGCGTTGCGCGGTGATCCGAGCGACAACCTTGAGGGCGTGCCGGGTGTCGGCGAGAAGACAGCGGCCAAACTGCTGAACCAGTACGGCAGCCTCGATGGCATCTTTGCGCACGCTGGCGATCAGACCCCCAAGCTCAGCGCTTCGTTGATCGAGCACGAAACTCGCGCACGATCGAACTTCGATTTGATGGTGCTGCATCGCGACGCGCCGGTGCACGTCGATGTCGCGTCGCTGGCAGTGCAACCCAACGATGCCGAGGTGCGGCGCCTGTTCGACTTCCTCGAGTTCCGTGCGCTGTACGACCGGCTGTACGAAGCACTCGGCACGACTGGTGGTGGTGGTGGTGGTGCGACGCCAATGTCGTCGAGCCAGCACGTGCTTGAGGCCGAAGCCAGCGACATCGCAACGGCGGCCGAGGCGGCGGCGTTGGTCAGCGGATTGGCGACGCTCGACGCGATCGCATCGTGGGCGGGCGAGGCGGGGCGCAGCGACCTCACAGGTCTGGCGGTCGTCACGGACGCAGCGGCCGCCGACGTTGCGTGGATCAGCGCCGAGCTTGCACACGCGCCGGAAGTGCTGGCCGCGCTCGGGCAGCATCGAGCGTTGCGTAGTCACAACGCGAAGGCGCTCATGCGTTGGTTGCTCGACCACGATGAACAAATCCCGGGTCTGCGACTCGACACGCAGATCGCTGCCTACCTGATCGACCCTGCCGACACTCGCTACGCCCTGCGCGATCTACTCACGCGCTACACCTCTTTCCAATTGCCGGACGATGTCGCCTCGGCGAGCGGCCAACTCGATCTCGGTGGCGGCCCCGACGAACGCCAAGTCACGGCCCGCGAGGCGTTGGCCGTCGCGCACCTGGCGGCCGCGTTGGAAGCATCGCTCGACAAGCAGGGCATGGCTGACCTCTATACCTCGATCGAAAATCCGTTGGTCAGCGTGTTGGCCAAGATGGAACACGTTGGCATTGCTGTCGATGTCGCCGAGTTGACGAAGCTCAACGAGAAGCTGACCGCCGATGTCGAGCGGCTCGCCGCCGAGCTGCAGCGCGTCGTTGGTCGACCGTTCAACCTGAACTCGCCGATTCAGTTGCGCGAGATCCTCTACACCGAGCGCGGGTTGGCGTCGGGCAAGAAGACCAAGACCGGTTTCTCGACCGACGCGGCGACGCTGGAGAAGTTGCGCGATCAGTGGCCCGAGTTCATCGACCCGTTGCTGGAGTACCGCGGTGCCGAGAAGCTACGCGGCACGTACGGCACTGGCTTGCTCGCCGAAGTCGCCAGCGACGGTCGCATTCACGCGACGTTCAACCAGACCGTCGCCCGCACCGGCCGGCTGTCGAGCGATCAGCCCAACCTGCACAACATTCCCGTGCGCAGCGAGGAGGGTCGGCTGTTCCGTCGCGCGTTCATTCCAGCGCCGGGTCACCAACTGCTCGTCGCCGACTACAACCAAATCGAACTGCGTTGCATAGCGCATCTTGCTCGCGACCCCGGATTGATCGAAGCGTTCAACACCGGTGTCGACATTCACAACGTCACCGCCGCGCGCGTGTTCAACGTGGATCCGGCGAAGGTCACCGTCGAGCAACGCTCGAAAGCGAAGATGGTTAGTTACGGCTTGGCCTATGGCATGGAGGCCTATGGCCTCGGTCAACGGCTTGCGATCCCCACCGATGAGGCCGCAATCATCCTCAACGCGTACTTCGTAGCGTTCCCGAACGTGAAGCAGTACATGGAGAACACGGTCGTAGAAGCGCGCATGCGCGGCTACACCGAGACGCTTTTCGGTCGCCGGCGGCCGATCCCGGAGCTGTCGAACAGCAACTTCCGCATCCGTCAGGCGGGCGAGCGGCAAGCGATGAACGCGGGCATCCAGGGCCTCGCCGCCGACATCTTTAAGGTCGCGCTCGTCAACATCGACAAGGCGTTCGACGACGCGGCAGTCGCCAGCCATGTCGTGCTGCAAGTGCACGACGAAGTACTCGTGGAAGTGCCAGACAAGGAAGTTGATCGCGTCGGTCCACTGGTGGTCGACCTGATGCGCAGCGCCGCCGAATTGGATGTTCCGCTCGAGGTGAACGTCGCCTGGGGCCGCACTTGGGCCGATGCCAAAGGGTGACCCCGCTGGTAACCTCTTGCGGTCCGGAAACCGCCGGGCCCTGACTGTTTGTGTTTGAAAGCGACTCTGCCTTGTCCGATACCTCTACTCTCGCTGCTCCCTACACGGCAGCTTCCGGTGCCATGGGCACCTTCGATGATGAGGGCAACTACAGCCCTCGCCAAGTGGTCTCCGACGACCTTGGCATGTCCTTCGCCGATGCAATCGCCGGCACCATGGTTGAAGTCGAAGACGGCCAACTGGTTCACGGCACCGTCGTCAAGATCGACAGGGACGAAGTCCTGCTCGACATCGGATACAAGAGTGAAGGTGTCATTCCCGCTCGCGAGCTCAGCATTCGCAACGACGTCGACCCCAACCAGATCGTCAAGTTGGGCGAGTCCATCGAAGCGCTGGTCCTCACCAAGGAAGACAAAGAAGGTCGCCTCGTCCTCAGCAAGAAGCGCGCACAGTACGAGCGCGCGTGGGGAACCATCGAAAAGATCAAAGAAGCCGAGGGCACTGTCGAAGGCCCGGTCATCGAAGTCGTCAAGGGTGGTCTCATCGTCGACATCGGTCTGCGCGGCTTCTTGCCGGCATCGCTTGTCGAGTTGCGTCGTGTTCGCGATCTGTTGCCGTACGTCGGCAAGACCGTGCAGGCCAAGATCATCGAGCTCGATAAGAACCGCAACAACGTCGTGCTCAGCCGTCGCGCATTCCTCGAGGAATCGCAGAAGGAAAGCCGCGACAGCTTCTTGACCAACCTGAAGCCGGGCGAGATTCGCGACGGCGTCGTCAGCAGTGTTGTGTCGTTCGGTGCGTTCGTCGATCTCGGCGGCATGGATGGTCTCATCCATGTCAGCGAGTTGTCGTGGAAGCACGTCGACCACCCAGGTGCTGTTGTCGCGATCGGCGACAAGGTCACCGTGCAGGTGCTCGATGTCGACTTCGAGCGCGAGCGCATCAGCCTGTCGCTGAAGGCCACACAGCAAGATCCGTGGCAAGAGTTCGCTGGCACCCACGAAGTGGGCCAACTGGTCTACGGCCGGGTCACCAAGTTGGTGCCGTTCGGTGGCTTCGTGCAGGTCGGCGAAGGTATCGAAGGGCTCGTGCACATCTCGGAGATGTCGACGCACCACGTCGATGCCCCCGAGCAAGTGGTCACACCCGGCGAAGAGTTGTGGGTCAAGATCATCGATCTCGATCTCGCACGTCGACGCATCAGCCTCTCCATCAAGCAAGCCGCCGAGGGTGGCGAGTTGGCGGAGGAATACCGCAGCCACTTCGAAATCGACGAGCACGGTAACTGGGCCGCCGGCGGCGACGATGCCGAGCGCGAGGCCGCATGGGCCGAGTACTACGACGAGAACGGCAACAAGGCAACCGATCCGGCCGCGGCAACTGCTGAAGTAGCTGCTGAAGTAACTACGCAGCCGATGGCAGAAGGCGATGCTGCAAGCGTCGAGCCTGCGGTCGCCGAGCCCGAGGCACCTGCGTCAACCGAGGCCTAACTCTCCGCTAGTGCTTATACGGTGAGCCCATGATCCTGGTTGGGCTCACCGGCGGCATTGGTTCCGGCAAATCAACTGTGAGCGCGGCGCTTGCTCAGCGCGGCGCGATTGTCATCGACGCCGACGAACTGGTTCGCGAAGTTCAGCAGGCCGGTTCGCCGGTGCTACGCAAGGTGGCGCAACGCTTCGGGCAACAGGTCATTGCTGCGGATGGTTCGCTAGATCGCGGTGCGTTGGCCGCGATCGTGTTCACAGAGGACGAAGACGGCACCGCGCTGGAAGATTTGAACGGCATCGTTCACCCAGCCGTTGGCGCGGAGATGAATCGTCGCGTGATGGAACAGGTCGCGACCGATCGTGTCGTTGTGCTCGACATTCCGTTGCTCACCGAGAATCCTCGCGGCGGTCTGCAGGCGATCATCGTCGTCGATGTGCCGATCGAAACGCAGGTCGCGCGGCTGGTGCAGTTCCGCGGTTTCGACGAGGCCGACGCCCGCGCCCGCATCGCACGGCAAGCAACGCGCACGCAGCGTCTCGCGACGGCGGACTTTGTGGTGCACAACACCGACAGCATTGAGTCGCTGCAACCGCAGATCGATGCGCTGTGGGTTTCGTTGCACGAACTGCCGCACCTGCCGGCCGACTTCCAGTTCGGCGGGCGCGCCGACCCGAACACTCGTTCGGGATAGGCTCGCAGCGTGACGCAGACGCTGAAAACACCGGAATTCAAGGTGGTGTCGCTGTTCGAGCCAGCGGGCGATCAGCCAGCCGCGGTCGCGCAGTTGGCTGAGGGAATCACCCGCGGCGACCGCTTCCAAACGCTGCTCGGCATCACCGGCTCGGGCAAGAGCGCGACGATCGCCTGGACGATTGAGGCAACGCAAAAGCCAACGCTGATCCTTGCACCCAACAAGTCGCTGGCTGCGCAGCTCACACAAGAGATGCGCGAGTTCTTCCCCAACAACAGGGTCGAGTACTTCGTCAGCTATTACGACTACTACCAACCCGAGGCGTATATCGCGTCCAGCGACACGTATATCGAGAAGGACTCGTCGATCAACGACGAGATCGATCGGCTTCGCCACTCAGCCACCGCTGCGCTGTTGACCCGCCGCGACACGATCGTCGTCGCATCGGTCAGTTGCATTTATGGCATGGGCGATCCAGCCGAGTACCGGGGCCAACTTCTCGAGTTGCACACCGGCGTCGATTACGACATGCGCAGCATCTTGCGTCGCCTGGTCGACTTGCAGTTCGATCGCAACGACATCGCGCTTGGTCGCGGCAAGTTCCGGGTGCGCGGCGACACAATCGAGATTCACCCCAGCTACGACGAGACGGTGCTGCGCATCGAAATGTTCGGCGACACTGTCGATCGCATCACGACGATCGATCCGCTGACCGGCGAAACGTTGAACGAGATGAGCCAGGTGCTGATCTTTCCGGCGACGCACTACGTCACGGGCGAGGAACGCATGCGGAAGGCGGTCATCGGCATCGAGGCCGAACTGCAAGAGCGGCTGGCGTGGTTCGAGGCAAACGGCAAGTTGCTGGAAGCGCAGCGATTGCGGATGCGCACGCAGTACGACCTCGAAATGATTCAAGAGGTCGGGTACTGCAACGGCATCGAGAACTACTCGATGCACATCGATGGCCGCAGTAGCGGCGAGCCGCCGTTTACCCTGCTCGATTACTTCCCGAAGGACTTTTTGCTGGTCATCGACGAAAGCCATGTGGCCGTGCCGCAGTTGCACGGTCAGTACTTGGGCGACTTGCGCCGCAAGGACGAATTGGTCGACCACGGTTTCCGTTTGCCCAGCGCGCGCGACAACCGGCCACTGCGCTTCGAAGAAGTGATCGAGCGCATCAACCAATGCGTCTTCATGTCTGCGACACCGGCGCCTTACGAAATCCAGCACAGCTCGCAGGTTGTCGAGCAGATCGTGCGGCCGACCGGGCTCGTCGATCCGGAAGTGATCGTGCGCCCGACCAAGGGCCAGATCGATGCGCTGATCGAAGACATCAACACGCGGGTCACGATGGGCGACCGCACCTTGGTGACGACTCTCACCAAGAAGATGGCCGAAGATCTCACTGACTATCTACTCGAGCAAGGTATGCGCGTGCGTTACCTGCACAGCGAGGTCAACACGATTCAACGCATCGAGATCTTGCGTGCCCTGCGTTTGGGTGAGTTCGATGTGCTGGTCGGCATCAACCTGTTGCGTGAGGGTCTCGACCTGCCTGAGGTGTCGTTGGTCAGCATTCTCGACGCCGACAAGGAAGGTTTCCTGCGCAGCCAGACGTCGTTGATTCAGATGATCGGTCGCGCGGCCCGCAACGTTGACGGCCAAGTGGTGATGTACGCCGACAAGATCACGCCCAGCATGGCCAAGGCAATCGACACGACGCGCGAGCGCCGCGCGCGCCAGATCGCATACAACGCCGAGAACGGCATCAACCCGCAAACCATTCGCAAGGCGGTTGGCGACATCCTTTCGCTACTGCGTCCCGACGACACTGCGCCTGTCCCTGGCAAGGGTCAGCGGCGTAATCGCGAGCGCGACAAGGTGCAGCGCGAACTGAAGACGATGCCGCAGAAGGAACTGGCGCGGCTGATCCAAACGCTTGAAGAAGAGATGCACGAGGCGGCTGTCGAGCTGAAGTTCGAATACGCCGCCCGGTTACGCGACGAAGTCAACGAACTTCGTCGCGAACTTCGCGACGCCGGCTAACCGTGCTTCTGAACGGCTTAGCCGTGTCTCTGAAAGGCTAAAAGGTGGTGACCAGCGGGGCCGCGATAGCCGCGGCGACGGCCGCAGCAGGTTGCGGCATCGCGAACAGGTAGCCCTGGCCGAGCGTGCAACCCATACGCACTAAGCGGTCGCTCTGCAATTGCGTCTCGATGCCTTCGGCAATCACCGACAGGCCGGCTTCGGCTGCGAGGGCGATCATCGCCTTAATGACGGCGCCTTCGCGTTCGCCGTGCAACACCTGACTGGTGAACTTGCGATCCAACTTCACGCCGCTGATCGGCAGCGAAGTCAGCGTCTCCAAAGAGGCAAACCCAGACCCGAAGTCATCCAGCATCAACTGCACGCCGAGGTCGGCGACAGCAGTGAGATCGCGTTGAATGCCAGCGGAGAGTTCGAACGTCTGACGCTCGCTGAGCTCGAGCGACAGCGCCTCGGGCGGTAGTTGGTACTTCTGCAGTGTGCGGCGCACTTCCTCGAACAGCGTGCTCTCCGCCTTGCTATCGAATTCAAGGTTGACTGCGAGTCGCAGCGCGGGTGAGTTGCGCCGCAGTTCAACGAGCTTTGCTAACCCGTCGTCAAGAATGTGATCGAACAGAGTGCCCAACAAGCCCGACTGATGCAGCACTTGAAGGAACTGATCAGGCTCGCGCACCCCATCCGGCGTCTGCCAGCGGGCGAGCGCCTCAACAGCGACAACGTGGCCGGTACGCAGATCAACGATCGGCTGGAAGTATGCGTTGATGTCGCCCTCGGCGAGAGCGCGGGCCACAGCAAGGGCCTCGCCGTTCTGCAACATGACCTCGGCGGTCGGGGGCGGCGCGGCCGCGGAATGAATCGACGGCGGCTGGAAAGCCGTGTTGCGCTGAATCGTCGCCGCGATTTCCGCGAGCGCGAGCGACTGCGCTTCATCAAGCGTGCCCTCCTGGCGACGAGCACCGACGCCGATCGATACGGTTGATCCGCCGCGAGTGAAGCCCTGGCGCAGTGCATTGACGACCTCGTCGGTGCTGGCACCGAGCACAAGAATCGCGAAGCAATCGCCGCTCAGACGAGCACTGAAGTGTTGACCAGCGGTCACGTCGCGCACGACTGAGCCAGCAAGGCGCAGTTCGTCGTCGCCGGCAGCATGGCCGCGCACTTCATTGTTGGCGCGCAGGCCTGTGAGCTCGATCACGATCACGGTTGCCGACTCGCCAAAGTCGCGGCAGTACGCCTCTTCTTTCTGCATCCGTTCTTCCCAGTCCTGGCGAGTGGCCAGACCGGTCAACGGGTCGGTCGTCGGTTCGCCTGTCGACGGTCGCAAACGGTCGTGGGCCAGTGCCCGCTCGCTAGCGGCCAAGCCGCCGAGCAGGCTCGCGTACAAACGCACAGCAGCAGCGAGTTGATCGCGCGTGGCCTCCGCCAGATAATCGCCGTACCCTAGAAGTTCGCCGAAAGGCGTGCCGTCGGGCAGCACGATTGGCGCACCGATGCGCTGCACTGCGTCGGCACCAAGGGTCGCCGGGATGGGTTGGTGGGCCTGCAACTGGCCAGATGGGTCGACCGCAGCCAGCGTGCGGCTGCCTTGCGTGTCGTGTCGACACACAGCCCAGCTGCCCAGGCCGGAACGAGCTGAAAGGTGTTCCAAAACCTGCGCGGCCGCCCGCGAGAAGTTCGATTCGTGCCCGTTTGCCGCCGTCATGACCCTTGTATCGGCCACCCAACAACAGAACTTCAGCAATTCTTGACGATTCCCGGCTGTGCAGATGTTGCTCGCTAGCCTTCCCAATCCATGCCGAAGGCCCCCGACCCGAACAAGAACCTGCCCAAGATCAGTGTTCGGGGCGCGCGCGAGCACAACTTGAAGAACGTCAGCATCGAGATCCCGCGCGATCGTCTGGTGGTGTTCACCGGTCTCTCCGGTTCCGGCAAGAGCAGCCTGGCGTTCGACACGATCTACGCCGAAGGCCAACGCCGTTACGTCGAGTCGCTCAGTTCCTACGCCCGCCAGTTCCTCGGACAGATGGACAAGCCAGATGTCGACGTCATCGAGGGTCTCTCGCCGGCGATCGCAATCGATCAGAAGAGCGCCGGACGGAACCCGCGCTCGACGGTGGGCACGATCACCGAGGTGTACGACTACCTGCGGCTGCTCTTTGCCCGTATCGGCGTGCAGCATTGCCCCGACGACGGCACGCGCTTGCAGCGCCAGACGCCGTCGCAGATCGTCGACCGCATCCTGTTGCTTCCGGAGGGCACGCGCTTCCAAGTGTTGGCCCCGGTCGTGCGCGGCCGCAAGGGCGAGTACGACACGCTGCTGCAAGACCTCACAGCGCAAGGCTTCGTGCGCGCCCGCATCGACGGCGACGTCGTCGACATCGCCGAGTTTCTGAAGCGCGACACGCGGTTGGCGCGCTACGAGCAGCACCGCATCGAAATCATCGTCGATCGGTTGGTGCGCCGCGACGGGATCGAGCGCCGACTAACCGACTCGCTCGAGACCGCGTTGAAGCTCGCCGACGGCGTTGCAGAAGTCGAACTGTTTGCCAAGGAGGGCGAGACGGTCGAAGGCGAGACGCTGACGTTCAGCCAGCACCTCGCCTGCCCGAAGTGTGGCAAGAGCTACGACGAACCGGCACCACGCAACTTCTCGTTCAACTCACCGTACGGTGCGTGCGCGGAATGCGATGGTCTCGGCACGACGTTCAAGGTCGATCCCGACTTACTGATCCCCGACACCGATCTCTCGATCAACGAGGGCGCGATCGCGCCGTGGCGCAGCAGTAGTACCCAGTACTTCACGCGCATGCTCGAGGCCGTGGCCGAGAACTACGGCATCGATCTCGATGCGCCGTACAAGAAGCTCACCGCCAAGCAGCAGAAGGTCATCATGCATGGGGTCGATGGCAACTTGAAGGTGAAATACAAGAACCGTTACGGGCGCATGCGCGAATACAGCACCGCCTACGAAGGTGTGGTGCCGTGGCTGAACCGCCGGCGCGAGGGCGCGGAAAGCGATTGGGCGCGCGAGCAGTACGAGGGTTACATGCGTGAGGTTCCGTGCGCCGCATGTAAGGGCGCGCGCCTGAAGCCGGCGACGTTGGCTGTGACCGTGAACGACAAGAACATCTCCGAGATCTGCGAAATGCCAATCGGCGAGTCATCGAAGTTCCTCGCCAGCCTTGAACTCGGCGAACGCGACCGCATGATCGCCGAACGGGTAACGAAGGAGATCAACGCGCGTCTCGGGTTCCTGCTCGACGTCGGTCTCGATTACCTGTCGCTGGCACGTAACGCCGGCACGTTGGCAGGCGGTGAGGCCCAGCGCATTCGGCTGGCCAGCCAGATCGGTAGTGGGCTGGTTGGGACGTTGTATGTGCTTGACGAACCGTCGATCGGCTTGCACCAGCGCGACAACCAACGTCTGATCGACACGCTAATGCGACTACGCGATCTGGGTAACACGGTCCTGGTGGTTGAGCACGACGAGGAAACCATCAGGGCCAGCGACTGGATCGTCGACATCGGGCCCGGCGCTGGCGAGCACGGTGGCAGCGTCGTGTACAGCGGGCCGGTGCCGGGAATCCTGAAGTCGAAAGAATCGATCACGGGCCAATACCTCAGCGGCCGCCAATCCGTGCCCGTGCCCAAGCAAAGGCGCGCCCCTGGCCTCGAGTGGCTGGAGATCGTCGGTGCGCGCGAGCACAACCTGCAGAACATCGACGTGCGCATTCCGCTCGGCTGTTTTGTGACGGTCACGGGCGTCAGCGGCAGCGGCAAGAGCTCGCTCGTGCGCGACATCTTGTTGCCGGTGTTGATGCAGAAGATCTACAAATCGAAGGACGCCGCCGGCCGACACAAGACGATTCGCAATGTGCAGTTGCTCGACAAGGTGATCGACATGGATCAATCGCCAATCGGTCGCACTCCGCGCAGCAACGCCGCGACTTACACCGGCGTCTTCGACAACGTGCGCAAGTTGTTCGCCACGACAGCCGAAGCCAAAGTGCGCGGCTACCTGCCTGGTCGTTTCAGCTTCAACGTGCAAGGCGGGCGCTGTGAAGCCTGCTCGGGCGACGGCACGATCAAGATCGAAATGCACTTCCTGCCCGACGTGTACGTGCCCTGCGAAGTGTGCAAGGGCGCGCGCTACAACCGCGACACGCTCGACATCCAGTTCAAGGGTAAGAACATCGCCGAAGTGCTCGACATGCCGGTGGCGGAGGCCGTCGACTTCTTTGCCAATCAACCGGCCATTGCGCGCTATATGGCAACGCTGATGGACGTCGGCCTTGGCTATGTGCGACTTGGTCAACCGGCACCGACGCTGTCGGGTGGCGAAGCGCAACGGGTGAAGCTGTCGACGGAGTTGGCCAAGCGCAGTACCGGCCACACCATCTACCTACTCGACGAACCGACTACCGGTTTGCACTTCGACGATGTGCGTCGCCTGCTGACCGTCTTGTCGCGACTTGTCGACGCTGGCAACACCGTGCTCGTCATCGAACACAACCTCGACGTGATCAAGACGGCCGACTGGATCATCGACCTCGGCCCAGAAGGCGGCAGTGGTGGCGGCACCATCGTGGCCGAAGGCACCCCGGAGGACGTCGCCAAGGTGAAGGGCAGCTACACCGGGCAATTTCTCAAACCGATGCTCGACGCCGGATGAGCGCTACTGCCGATGTCAATCCGCAAGAACCCGACTACTCGTTTCAACAACGACGCACGCTCAACACGCTGCGACTTGCGCAGGTGCCGGGTCAGGCCGCCATTGCAGGCGTTGTTGCGGTGTCGGCGTTGCTGGCGAAGGAGTTGCTGCACGGCAACGATCGATTGGCGGGCACGGGCGGTGCCGCCTTCACTATGGGTGCTGCGTTGCTGGCCGTACCGCTTTCGGCGTTCATGCGTCGGCGAGGTCGGCGCTATGGGTTGATGTTGGCGTTCGGGCTCGGCACGGTTGGCGCTGCGATTACTGCGGTGGCCGGACAAGTTGGGGTGTTCGCGATCTACGTCGTCGGCATGCTTGCGTTCGGCGGCGCACAGGCGGCGACGCTGCAGGGTCGCTACGTCGCAGCTGATCTTGCGCTCGAACACGATCGGGCGAAAGCGATCGCGAGCGTTGTTTGGTTGGGAACACTTGGCGCCGCGTTTGGTCCGCTGCTCACGCCGTGGGAGCGCCGAGTCGCCAGTGCGGCGGGGTTCAATCCGTTGATCGGGCCCTTCGTTGTGGCTTCGCTTTTCTCGCTGATGGCGATGGCGGTGATCTCGGTGCGCATGCGTCCCGACCCCTTGGCGGTGAACGGTCAACTCGATCCGCACGCGCAGCGCGTCCGGCCGCTGGCCCAGGTGCGCGCTTCGGCCGGTGTCATCCGCGACAGCCCGTTGGCGCCACTGGGGCTGGCCGCGATGGTCATTTCGCAAACGGCGATGGTCGCAGTGATGACAATGACGCCGCCACACATGGCCGATCACGATCAGGGCGACCTCAGCGCGTTCGTCATCGCATTGCACATCGTGGGCATGTACGGCATGGCTCCATTGGTTGGCCGCGGTGTCGCCCGCTTCGGCGAGATTCGATCGGTGATGGCCGGTGCGATCGTCATCGCTTCCGGCACGGTCGTCTCCGTCGTCGCTGGCTATGTGCCGGCGTTGATCTTCCTTGGGCTTTTCCTGCTCGGCGTTGGCTGGAACATAGGGTTGATCGCGGGCAGCAGTCTGCTCACGGGCACCGTGCCAGCCGCGAGTCGAGTGGAGGTGCAAGGCACCGCCGACTTGACGATGAGTTTCTGTGGCGCGATCGCCGCCTTCAGTTCCGGATTCGTGAAGCAGGCTTGGCAGTTCCACACGCTCGCCAATGCCGCGACGGTGATGGCTGGTTTGCTACTCGTCGCCGCGTATGTGCACTCGCTGCGCCGACGCCGTTCAGCGGCCGCGTAGCTTCTTGCTCAACTCGTTGAGCCGCGCCTTCTCGTCGCGGCCCAGTGAGTCGATTCCGTGGGCGCTGATCTTGTCGAGCAGCGCGTCGAGTTCGTACTGGTCGCGCGGGTCGGGAGCACTGGAACCCGACCACGGACCAGCGACCACTGTTTGACGACCGCTGCGCCGAACCGACCGTTTCTGTTTGCCTGCCTGTCGTCCAAGGTTCGGTATCCAGTCGTATTGCGTGAGCACCCCGAACGCTCGGCCGGTCAGCAGGGCAGTGGCCAGCGACACAGCCAGCAGAATGATGCGCTCGGACTCGCGTAGCCCGAGGAGTTGCAGTACCTCGACACCGACGATGACGACGGCAAAAACCCATGCGGGGATGCCACCGAAGAAACGCACCTCTGGAAGCGCCATACAGAACACGCAGAAGACGGCAATTTCGACCGAGCGGATACCGGCTTGGTTGATGCCGAGCCCGGTGCCGACCAGTCCGGGAATTACGGCCAGTAGCAGCAGCATCAAAGCGAACCGCACACGCCCAACCATGCGTTCAAGTTCGCGGCCGAAGTACCACAGCATTGCGATCGTCAGCACCGTCCACAGATTGGGGTTGTTGGCGAGCGGCCATGTCACCAGCCGCCACAACTGGCCATGGCGCACGTCGGTGACCCACAGAATCAGTGGGTCAAGGAAGTCGGGGTTAGCCGCCCACACGAACATGGAGATCACGCAAAGTGCGGGCACCAACACCGAGGTGGTGACATCCAGCGCGCCGACGCGGAACCAGGGGTCGTCGTTTTCGCGGCGACCCGGGAAAGAGATCTGGAAGCGACCGGACATCGAGTGCAACCTTATCCGCCGCCTTGCACCTACAACCGTAGAGTCGACGCTGATGGTGACACGGCCGCCCCCAGGCACGATTCCCGAGAGCGCGGGTTCGTACCAGTTCAAGGACAAAGAGGGCCGCGTCATCTATGTCGGTAAGGCCTCGAACTTGCGCCAGCGCCTGTCGAACTACTTCCAAGACCCGCGCAACATGCACGTGCGTACGGCGCAGATGGTGTCTACCGCGGCGACGGTGGAATGGATCGAGGTACGTAACGAAGTCGAAGCCTTGATGCTTGAGTACAGCCTGATCAAGCAGCATCGCCCGCGATTCAACATCCGCTTGCGCGACGACAAGAGCTATCCGTTTCTTGCGGTGACCACTGACGAACAGTTTCCGCGTGCGCTGGTGATGCGCGGCCGCAAGCGCAAGGGGACTCGCTACTTCGGTCCGTACGCGCACGCGTACGCGATTCGCGACACGCTCGATCTACTGCTGCGCAGTTTTCCGATTCGCACGTGCAGCCCGGGCAAGTTCAACGAGCACCATCGGCTCGGCCGCCCGTGCCTGCTCTTCCACATTGAGAAATGCAGTGGGCCGTGCGTCGGCGAAATTGAGGAGATGCCCTACCAACAGTTGGTGCAAGAACTGTGTGAGTTTCTCGACGGCGATACCGACGAGATCGTCAAGCGGCTAGAAGCCGAGATGGCAAGCGCATCGCAGGCGCTGGAATACGAACGGGCGGCGCGGGTTCGTGACCGGCTGTTGGCTGTGCGACGCGCGATCGAGAAGCAGCAAATGGTCGCCGATCGCAACGAAGACATCGACGTCATAGGTATTGCCGACGACGATTTAGAAGCGTCGGTCCAGGTGTTCTTCGTGCGCAAGGGACGAGTGGTTGGTCGCAAGGGGTTCATCGTCGACAAGGTGGAAGAGCTGTCGCCCGGGGGTTTGGTCGATCGCATTCTGGAAGAGTTGTACGGCGACGACCCGCCGGCGGGCGTGCCCAAGCAAGTGCTGGTTCCCGTCGACGCCGACGACATCGCCACGTACGAGGAATGGCTGACGCATCTGCGCGGCAGTCGCGTGCAGATTCGAGTTCCGCAACGTGGCGACAAACGCGACCTTCACGAGACAGTCACGCGTAACGCCAAGGAAGAGTTCGTGCGCCACCGGTTGCGGCGCGCCAGCGACCACAACGCGCGTAGTCGAGCATTGACCGAGTTGCAAGATCTGCTCGGTTTGCCAGAAGCACCGTTGCGCATCGAGTGCTACGACATGGCGCATTTGCAGGGCACCGACTACGTCGGCTCGATGGTGGTTCTCGAGGATGGATTGCCCAACAAACGCGAGTACCGCCGATTCAAAGTGAAGGATGTGCCTGGTAACGACGACTACGCGGCGATGGAGGAAGTGCTGACCCGCCGGTTGCAGGCGTATCTACGCGAGCGCGATCAGCCGCTGGACGAGGACCTGATCGATGGCGAGCGTCGCCGACCGCGCAAGTTTGCCTACCCGCCGCAACTGCTGCTGGTCGACGGTGGCAAGGGGCAGTTAGCCGTAGCCGACCGCGTCGTGCGCTCACTAGGCCTCCAGGACGAAATCCCGATCGCTTCGTTAGCGAAACGCTTTGAGGAGGTCTTCATTCCGGGTCGCAGTGTTCCCGTGGAAGTACCGCGGGGGAGCGACGCACTGTTCATGTTGCAGCGCATTCGCGACGAGGCACATCGTTTTGCGAACACGTTTCATCGCGAGTTGCGCGGCAAACGAATGACGACCAGCGCTCTGGACGGCATCGCGGGTCTCGGCGAAGCGCGCCAGAAGAAGTTGGTGCAAGTGATGGGTGGCGTCAACGCAGTGAAGAAGGCGAGCCTGCAAGACCTACAAGCGCTGTCGTTCCTGCCCGCCGCGGTCGCAGAAGCGGTCCACGCGAAGCTCCACCCGCCAGCGGACTAGATGCGGCCGCCGCCCCGGCCGCCAAGGGTGCGCCCGGCCGCCGGCCCACCACATGACACCCCATCGCGCCCAAGGGTGCGCCCGGCCGCCGGCCACCACCTGACACACCATCGCGCCTAAGGGTGCGCCCGGCTGCCGCTCTCGCGTCAGAGGCGCACCCTTGGGCGCGATGGGGTGTCACAAAACACTTGGGCCACTTGGGCTCACAACACACTTGGGCCCTCGGCGCGGTGGAGTTAGCGGAGTTGGCTGAGGACGTCGGCGTGGAAGGCGGCGTACTGGTCGATGCGCTCCTCGTGGGTCTCGCCGAACGTGTTGTCGCCGATGGCGAATTCGTCAACGCCTAGTTCGCTGTAGCGACCGATCTGCTCGACCAATTCGGCGGCACCGCCGATCAGTGTTCTGTCCGGAGTGGCGTGCTTCTCGGCCTTGGCGCGCGCTTCAGCAGTGTGGACGTAGTAGATGTTCGCCTGCGCGGAGCGGCGCAGCGTCCCTGGGTCGCGGCCCTCCTTCTCGCACGCAACGAGGAAGCGAGTTGTGCGGCGGGCAACTTCGTCGGGAGTGCCCCAAGTGTTCCACTCGTCCGCCCACCGGGCCGTGAGGCGCAGCATGAATGGGCTGCCGGTGCCGACCACTATCGGCAATGTCGCATTGACCGGCCCAGGACCTAGCGGTGCGTCGGCCAGCGTGAAGTAATCGCCCTTGAACGTCACGCGCTCGCCGTGCAGCAGCCGGTGGATGATTTCGATCGCTTCTGCGAAGCGCTTGACTCGCGGCCCGGGTTCGAGCAACTCAAAGCCGTAGCCGCTGTGCTCGTTCGCCTGCCAGCCAGCACCCAGGCCGAGCACGGCGCGCCCACCGGAGATGTGGTCCGTCGTGACGGCTCGCTTGGCGAGCAGCACAGGGTGGTGAATCGACACCGGCGACACCATCGACACGAGGCGCAGCCGCGGCACCATCGCGCCGATTGCTGCAAGCATTGTCCAGCACTCGTGCACATCGCCCGGGTCGGTAGCACCGTCGCTGGTGGGCGGCATCAAGTGGTCGGCGTACCAGAACGACCGATAACCGACGGCTTCCGCCCATTGCGCACGCTCGAGCGTTTCGTTCCATGGCCGGTTGTACAGAGTCCACATGGCGAAGTCCATGCCGCACTCTAGGTTCGACCGTACGCTGGCTGTATGGGTTGGACGACACTATGAGTTGGACGACACTATGAGTTGGACGACACTATGAGTTGGACGACA
>Ga0105047_10001655_pt1 | contig 39938 bp, 44 predicted proteins | sample MAT04_FD_78384 | JGI IMG/M metagenome (GOLD analysis project Ga0105047, IMG submission 78384) | Freshwater microbial communities from Lake Fryxell liftoff mats and glacier meltwater in Antarctica - MAT-04 (megahit assembly) | ecosystem: Environmental > Aquatic > Freshwater > Ice > Liftoff...
AGCTGGGTGATAGGCATCTCGGCAGTAATCGTCATGATTATTGGTGGCCTACTCTACATCTATTCGGCAGGCGACTCTGGCAAAGCCAAGACGGCGAAGGATGCCATCCTTTATGCTGCAGTTGGTCTAGCAGTCGCCATCGTCGGTGGTGCCGGTATCACCTTCCTCAATACAGTCGTACTCAAACCATAAGAATCTTCAACAGATCTTGCGCTATGTTCGGATCGGTCGTAGAATGTTGAATAAAGACATGCCTATGCTTGTCGAAATTAAGCAATCATAAGGAGAATCGCACAGTGAAGACACAAGCAAAAGATTTATTGAAAAAAGGCTCACTCGTACTGACAGGGAATGTAGTTACGCTCATGGCGCTCACAGGCACCTCACATGCCGTCGCTTATGATGGCATCGGTAATGGTGCTGCACAAGCTAAGACTGCTGAACAACAGGATGATCTAGTATCAAACATTAAGACAATTACAAACACCATGCTCTTTGCCATTGGAGTTGTGGCCGTCATCATGCTCATCATCGGTGGCTTCAGGTATATTTTCTCAGGAGGCAATCAAACCAGTGTTAGCTCAGCCAAGGATACCATCCTCTATGCCGTTATCGGTATCGTTGTGGCCATTTTGGCCTATGCCATAGTCAACTTCGTACTAGGACAGTTTGGGGCACCGGTAACACCTGTCACTCCCTAAGGGTCAGACACAGCCTCTGGCTCTTTCCCGCAAAACGCACCTAACGTAGAAGGGTGCGTTTTTGCTTTTTGAGCTAAGTGCCTGATATGATATAACTAACATATGCGCGCGCTACGAATCATACTTTTTTCAGCTCTTCTCACCCTGACCTTCATGGCTGTGACCCCAGCTCATCAGGCATTGGCTGGGAACTGCGGCGAACCATCACGGGGCCTAAGTGGTGGTACTGATTGTGGCACTAGTCCGATCAATATATATACTGGAGTGACGCGAGCTATAAATACACTATTGTATATAGTTGGCATCTCGGCTGTAATAGTGATTATCGTGGCAGGTTTGCGCTACGTTCTCTCTGGTGGCGATCCCAAGAACACTACAGCTGCAAAGGATACTATTCTATATGCAGTTATAGGTCTGGTGGTTGCCCTTCTATCGTTCGCAATTGTAAACTTTGTCGTTGTTAGATTTCAGTAATAATTAGGAAAAAAGGAAGAGTCTTATGAAGAATGTCAAGATCAGTCTGAACACCGCCGCCATCACCTTAGCCGGCTTGGTAGCCACCCTACCCGCTCGGGCCTGGGCGGGGGCAACTTGCGCCGGTGGAGGCAGCATACAGGATGGCGCTGCTTGTAATATGAACAACAACAACCTAACAGTCAGTGGTGGTGTCACGTCAGCTATCAACACCCTTCTCTATGTCCTCGGAGCGGCTGCCGTCATCGTCCTGATCGTAGCAGGCTTCCGTTACGTATTCTCCGGTGGCGATCCCAAGAACACGGCTGCGGCGAAGGACACCATCCTCTACGCCGTCATTGGTATCGTTGTGGCACTACTCTCATACGCTATCGTCAACTTCACGCTCGGTCAGTTCGTCAAATAAGCTGACTGCCAAACTAGTCGCTAGTCTTAATCCCTAACTAATAAACCGCCCTCACGCGAGGGCGGTTTATTAGTTATATCTTGACTGTGAGTTTAGCCGGCGACTGGCTTGACCTTGATCTTCTTGACCTTATCTTCTTGAACGACTTTTGGTACAACAACGGTCAGCACGCCATCTTTGAGTGTGGCCTGAGCCTTCTCGGCAATGGTCGAGGTCGGCAGAATGATCGAGCGGCTGAAGCTACCCCAGAAACACTCTTGTACGTAATAGTGTTCTTTCTCAACAATGATCTCTTCTTTTCTGTCACCACGAATAGTCATGACGTCTTCTGAGATCGCGATATCGATGTCATCTGGACGCACGCCCGCGATTGGCGCCTTCACTACCACTGAATCTTTTGTCTGATAGACGTCAACTGCCAGCTGCCCCTCAAACTCCTCGTCCCCCATCCACTCATCTGACGTGTTGGCGGCTTCATCGAGGAATTCGTCTTGCAGAATCTCTTCTTCGGGATTGTTCCGTCGAGCCATATGCAATACTCCTTATCCTTTACTTAAGCCTATACTACCTCGTATTATAGCCAGGTTTTTAGGGGAAAATCAAGATGCTTAAATTATTCGCCAGATTAGTCGCGCCAGATCGTTGTGTTTTGTGCAACATAGAAGGGTCAGGTATCTGTGCCGAATGTAGCCAGACCGAGCTCAAGCGTCGTACCAGCTCGTGTTATCTTTGCAATGCTCTGACTGCCGACGACAGGGTTTGTGCTCGGTGTCAGTGGCGTACGCCGGTGCGTCGTTGTAATCTGATATGGCGGCTCGACGAAGCCTCCGAGGCAGTTGTGTATGGGCTCAAGTACGATGGTCGGGAGGACATTGCTCGTTCGATCGCGGAGACCCTGAAGGCCACTCCCCTATCTTTTTATGACGTGATTAGCTTCGTACCGGATATTCCGCAGCGGCGACGTGATCGTGGCTATGTCGCGCCACAGCTAATCGCGCGCGAGCTGTCTCGTTTGACCCGCAAGCCGTATGTCGAGTTACTCGAAAGGGTGGAGCACACTCCGCAAGTTGGCGCCGGCAAGCAGGCTCGTTGGCGACAGGTGAAGGGAAGCTTCAAGGCCAAAAATAGTGAAGTCATGGCGGGTAAGCGAATCCTCCTGCTTGATGACGTGATCACGACCGGCGCTACCGTGACTGAGTGCGCGAAGCAGTTGAAGCGAGCTGGCTCGGGTCCGGTGTATGTGGCCGCCGTCGCGAAGAAATAAGCTTGATCTATGCGAGGCGATCTAGCCGACACGGGATTGGTCTGCGATACTGGTAGGTATGCAAAAACCAGCCCAACCGAAGTCAAAATCAAACCTGCCTCTCCGTTCTCTGACGGCGATAGTCGGCCTCAATGGGGCGATAATCATGACCTTCGAGCTGACTGGCGCTCGAGTCATGGCGCCGTATTTTGGCAACTCTCTGTATGTCTGGACTAGCATTATTGGGGTGATCCTGGCAGCGCTTACGGCCGGCTATTGGTACGGTGGGAGACTCGCCGACACTCGACCTGAGCGTACGTGGCTAGCCTATATTCTGATCGCTGGATCGGCCTGTTTGCTACTGGCGACATTAATGCAGTCGTGGCTACTTGGCCAGCTCGCCACCCAGATAGAATCACCTTTGCTGGGCTCACTGCTCGGTACGATCATCCTGTATGGACCAACTAGCTTTTGTTTGGGCATGGTCTCGCCGTTTGTGGCTCGTTTAGTTTTGTCTGACAGCGGTGAGGGTAGTGGGGCAATCGTTGGTCGGATCATGGCGGCTGGTAGTGCCGGCAGTATCTTGGGTACCTTTCTAACTGGCTATATTTTGTTCTCACTGATGGGTAGTCAACGAATCCTACTAGCTTGCGCCGGGCTCTTGGCGCTGTTGGCGGTCACCGCGCAGCGGCGAGCCGTACTGATTCCTGCAGGCATTATCGTGATAGCGGTGCTCGTCCTGATCACGAGACCGCGCAGCCTATCGGGTGGCAACCGAGTGGGGTTATTAGAGAATACTGACACGGCTTACAACAACATCGAAATTTTTGATGCTTCTGTCAATCAACGCCCGTTGCGCGTGGCTGTTACCGACCGCACCGGCTGGCAGTCGGCGATTTATCGAGATAGTGACGAGACAGTCTTTCCCTATCAGCGTGCCTTTAACGACCTAGCCCAGCTGAAGAATAGCCCAGGTAGCCAAAGCCTAACGATCGGTGGGGCGGTTATGACGCAACCGAATGTCTGGCGTAAGCAGCCGGACTGGGGGCACCTGGATATAGTCGAGATTGATCCTGATTTTATGCCCTTGGCGCGAAAGTACTTTGGCTACGTGGACAGTCAGTCAGTTGAGGTGATTAACCAAGATGGTCGCAGGTTCCTTAATCAGTCCGACAAGACCTACAATCTTATATTTATCGACGCCTTTTCGGGCATGACAGTCCCACCCCACCTTACCACTACTGAGGCAGCTGATCGACTGGCGAAAATGCTCAAGCCTGGTGGTGTTCTTACTGCGAATGTCGTCTCGCGGGTGCAGGCGACGAAGCCAACTATGGTTGGTTCGTATGCGCGTACGCTCCAGAAGTCTTTTCGCTATGTAGAGGTTTGGGGTTACTCCACCCATATCTCATCATGGCGACAAAATATGTTGGTCTTAGCTTCGCAGTCACCCCTAAGTAGGATTGATAATCGATTGCAGGTCAAGCAATACTCCCTCGACCAGTTGCCTGGGTATATATTGACCGACGATTTTTCGCCTGTCGAACGACTTTCGATTGATTAAAAAGCCACACCGTCGCTGCGAGGTGCTGATGAGTACCAAAGATCACTCAGAAATTTTTCGATAAATATGATAGCATAACCCTTATGGAACCGCGCCACTGGTCAGATTATCACTCATACGAATCTCGTAACGATCAGGGGGCGGATTTAGAATCGGATCTAGAAGGTGAGCGTTATGCGCGGACGGCAGCTGTAATTGATCGTATGCGTGAATACCCAATGCTCGCGAACATGGACCGACAACTGGCACTCAAGCTGGCCCGGACCCTGCTTATATACACCGACACACAAGCAGCTTGGGAACGTTATCGATCAATCAGTCCATCAGTTCAAGATCAGGTTCTAGCCCTGCGCGGTTTAGATTTTGCTACATTTGCCAGTCTGCATAATGATGTTCAGGCGATAGATGTTGCGGAGTATGACTCGGATTCTCGTAGGGCAACGATTGGCTGCATTGACGCCAATGAAATAAGCCGGTTGGAGACGGACAGAACACTTGAGCAATTGCAGGACTCAGGTCTCGAAGTAATGTTAGAGCCAGGACTGCGATCCGACCTACGGAATTTTGTGCACAACACGCCCCTCGAGGATTATCGACGTCGACTCCCCCTTCTCGAATTATTTAAAAATGATAAGCGAGCGATTATTAATGGACTGCCCGATTCAAAAGTGTCGTTGGTGGTGCATGATTCGTTTGATCATATGTGGGGATTTGATTTTGCAGAGCGGACAGGTCTGTCGGAGAAATATAATGAGTTCTTCGAAAGCGTTGGTGACCCAGCTTCAAGCGATATGTACAATCGTCAGTCTGAGCTGTTGGCGACTGTGCTTTTTGGGTATCGAATTTTTAAAGACACTGACAATTCTTTCGAACCAACGTTTGATATTGAAAAAGTGAGGCGAGTTTTACGGGCACAACGCAATCATCACACGGAGGAATTTTCAGCAAACCAGGCAGATGCACTCAACTTGCTGGAGGGGCTAACCAATCCTCACGAGATTAGTTTGATCGGATACAGTGTGAGTAATATCCATGATGAAGTCGTTGAACAGCGGCGTAAACACGGTCGCGTCAAGTTGGTGGATCCTGAAACTGGGCAAGTTGATCGCGTGCTGCGGACTCTAGAGCCAGAGTACATTGCCTTTGTGGTTGAGATGCTGCATCAACTCTTTCAACATGAGGGTGAGCTTAAGCACGATCTTTTAGCGATTCATGCTTTAACCGAAAAGTATTTGTATAGCATGTCGGTCTTAGAGTCAGGTGAAGCTGTGTCACCATTGCACATTACACTTGATGAGATCAAGCAATGTGATCCATTAAATGAGGATATTCGTGAAGTTGGTCAAGCTGATTGGTTCTCTGAGAATCTTGGAGCGCTCGCTAATAAATATCGACTGCATGGTCGGCCAAAAGGATTTGATTGATCATCTCAATTATTTTTGCCTAAGAGTGTTTCAGCCCCCACCTTCACGATCGCATGGAGCTGCTTAAAGGCCGCTGCGATCTGAGGTGACTCGATCAGAACCCCTATGGTCTCCTCGGCATATGAGATAATCGCCACTTTGTTGCCGTAGGTGTAAATATTGACTGGTTCGTTATAGAGCTTTGGTGGAAACCACGCCATCGTACGTCCCAGCCGTTCGTCGTTTTCCTGAGCATACCGCATCACGTCGGCTTCAGCCGGCTCGATACCATAGACTTTTAGGCCAAGCTCATGACGCTTATTTATGATGTCGTATATTTTCGGGCCCAGAAGATTCAAGTCACCATCCGATCGGATGAAATATATATCTTGCTTAGTTCGAAGTTGATCCAGATACAACTCAGTAATCCCTTCTTTGCCCTCGAAATAACGTACCCCCGGTCGATTTTGGTAGGTGTAGAAATAGCTCAAGAGTGCTGGCATTGAATCTTTGACTCTCTGCTCGGCTGTGTGGACTTCCCGGCGACGCTTCTCCATTAGGCGCTCGAGAGCGATTGGATTTTCAGGCTCATAGGCGAGTTTCTTGCCAATCTGAGTACGCTTGACTAGTCCGAGCTCCTCGAGCTTGTCGAGGACTGTGTAAGCATTGGTGCGACTTTCTTTGCTTAGCTCAGCAATCTTGGGTGGCGTCATTTGGCCATTTTGGATGAGTAGTATGTAGGTCTTGGCCTGAGCTTGGTTGAGGCCTAGCTGCTTAAGTGTGTCTTCGTTCATACCGCAATTCTAGCACATTATTTGTATTTTGTCGGCTTAGTTACGACAAAATATTTAATCAATTAACAGATATAGATATAATATTTGATGTATAAGTATTTACAAAGTATATAAAGTATGGCATAATGCTTCAGACCGCGGAAACACCTCCACGGCGCACCCCACAAGGAGCCACATGCACACCCACGCTAGCCACCACGCGCACGACGAAATCCCAGCCGGGACCTTCGACGACCGAGACCTGCTCGACCCCACGGTCCAGCTACAAGCCTGGGAGAACGAGCTCCGCACCCGCGAAGCCCACTTGCGCGAGCAAGAGCACCTCGCAGCCCAGCGCACCCAGCGCCTCACCACCCGCGAACGGGAGGTGGCTACACGGGAAGGAATGCTGAAGGAGAGCACCAGAGAGCCTCGGCTCACCGGCTACCTCGCCCACCGCTTCCTCAAGCTGGCCTAAGGCACCGGCACCGCGGGAGGGAAGCGCTCCAGCGCTCCCTCCCCAACCTGACTCGCGGGAAAACCCGCCTGACGAGCTCAAGCCGAGCGAAAGTCAGACGCACCTTGAAAGAGAGCATCATGCAGACCTCAACCCTCACCCACCCAACACTGACAATCGACCGCATCGAAAGAATAATGGTACGCGAGGAGAAGTCCGGTCGCAGGTACGGCGCCGAAACCTTTGGCTACACCCTTCTCTGGGCCCACGGCTACCTCGACGACCAGCCCACTACGATTGAGCTGCTCACCTCCATCCACCGCTACTGGGGCCTCTTGACCACAAGGCGACTCCAGGCGCTACACGAGACCAGGCCGAGCTCACTCTGCCTCATACCCAACACTCTTCACAGCGAATTGAATGCTTGGGTCGGCCGAGCCAAGGAGCACCACACGGGGATGAAGCGCACCTGGGAAGCAACGGCCCAGACTCGAGAAGCCTGGGGCAAGCCTCAAGCCTGGGGTGTGGAACGGCGCATCAACCCCGCACCATACCAACAGATGAAGGTGCCCGGGACGACCCGGACCAAGCTCCAGGCAAGAGTAGCTCACTGCCAGCTCTGCGGGGAGGTTAAACCACAGCAAGGCATGAAGGGCTTAAATCGAGACTTCAAGCGGATCTGCAAAGACTGCAGAAAGGTACTAGATCTCTAGCCCCCACCCTGGGAGGGAAGCGCACTCTAGCGCTCCCTCCCAACCTGACTCGGCCGATCGACGGCCCTGATGAGCTCACCGCAAGGTGGACGAAAGTCAGACGCACCTACACAGGAGTACGAAATGTACAACCAAGCAGATAAGGCACTGGCCGAGGCGCTAACGGCTCAAATTCAAGAGATCTCTGCTCGCGCTGAAGCTAGGGCAGAGGAGCTCCGGACTGAAGCGAAAACCTCTCGAGATAAAGCCCTAGGACTCAAGTCCGAAGCCAGAGTCCAAGACAATCACGCAGCCAATCTTGAGAACATGGCCGAGCAGCTATTGCGCACAGCACGACCAGATCACCAACCAGTACGCAAAGTAGATCGCAAAAATTGCTCACATCAGAGTCGAACATGGCTTCGTTCCAGCGGTTCGAACAAGAACGACGGATGTGGCTGCTGGAGCTGCAACTCTTGCGGAGACGAAGATTGGTGCTACCTTCACCATCCCTTCGCCTGTTAGATCAGGGATAAGGTTCCGGGTGGTCCTTTCAAAAACCACCCACTGACTCGCGGAGTAATGCTCTCCGCCTGATGATGCCCTGGCTAGGGGCGAAAGTCAGAACCCGCACCTACACGAGGAGAAAAAATGAAATTGCCTGTGAACGAGGTATACATCTCGGTCGACATTGAGGCTGACGGCCCGATACCCGGCGAGAACGATTACAGTATGGTGTCAATTGGTGCCTGCGTGGTCGATGACCCGGAGAAGGCCTTCTACGAGGAGCTCCGACCTATCAGCCCACAGTGGAAGCCCGAAGCGCTAGCGGTCAGTGGTTTCACGCGCGAGCAGACACTGGGTTTCGCCCACCCCCACCCGGCCATGCAGCGCTTCGCCGACTGGCTAGACCAGCTCTACGGACAGTGTACGATCCTTTACGGCGGCAAATGGGTAATCTTCCCACGCTTAGTCATGGTTGGCTTCAATGCCGCCTTCGACTGGATGTTCGTGAACTGGTACTTCCATCACTTCGTTGGGCGCAATCCGCTCGGCATCAGTGCCCTGGACATCAAAGCCCTCTACATGGGAGCAGCGAAGTGCAACTGGGGCGAAACGAGCATGGCTCTATTGCCTGACGCGCTCAAGCCAGCTACCGGACTGACCCACAATGCGCTGGATGATGCACGTGATCAGGCCAGTATCTTTCAGCGGGTACGTGAGCTGGGTTAATTTCCAGCAAGGTTTCAGGAGGTTCCTTACAAAAACCTCCCCTGACTCGCAGGGTAACGCCCTGCCTGATGAGCCTAATCCAAGGCGAAAGTCAGTCAAATTCAATCGACTCAAAAGAAACTGGTATATCGACAGCAGTAAATGTCATACTATGACCTTGAGTTGAAAAAACAACTCGCACCTCGACAACAAGGAGACTGTAATGAATCAAACCGAAATCGAGCGCAAATGGCGCCTTGAAGACTCATGGACGAGCGATTGGCTAAACAAATATCCGAGCCAAAAGCTGAATCAAGCTTATATCGTGACTGATCCGGGTGAACTACGGATTCGCAGCGATAGCTCGACATTCTGGCTAACCGCCAAATCCGATGGTGGGCTTGAACGCCGTGAATGGGAAGAGTCTATACCCGAGTGGGTCTTCGACCAGCTACTGTCATCTACCGAATTGCGAATCAACAAGACTCGCTACACTGTTTTATCCGACAATCAGCAATGGGAGCTCGATGTGTATGCCGGTAGTCTGACAGGCTTGGTCATCGTCGAAGCTGAATTCGTCGTCCGCCATGACGACTCAACTGGATCAACTCCTGAGGAACTTCGTGAGCAGATTCTCAAAATCAATTTGCCTGCTGAGTTTGGCCCCGCCACGGAAGTCACCAATGACAAACGGTATAAGAACAAATCCCTGGCAGTCCATGGACTGCCCAAACCATGAGGAGCAGCTTAGTGAATCGACCGCAAACCTTTGTGCTCAAAGGAGGTCCCCAATCTGGCAAGACGACCATCATGCGAGCGATCGAAGCTGAATTCGGAGACACTATTATCACCGTCCCGGAGACCGCGACAGCCTTGCTGACACATCTCTGGCCCCAGATTGAACGCGAGGCCGCTCACCACGATGCGTGGGTACAGACACTGCAGAGCGGTATCTTTCATACTCAATTAGCCCTCGAGGAATTAGCCCAAATCAGAGGTCTATCAGAAGGTGTTGCAATGATCGCCTTCGATCGGGGTGTGTTTGATAACGCTGGCTATCTCGGTATTTCGGGAGCACAACTGGCGGCTCGCTTCGATCGGTCTCTCGAGGAACTGATGAGCCACTACGACCTGGTGATCCATCTAGACACGCTCGCCGTAACGCAGCCTGAATCGTTTGGTAGTGCGAGCAACTTGGCCCGATATGAGACGGCCGAGGAGGCGGTCTCCGTCGATGAAAAGATTTGGCAGGCTTATGCCGATCATCCGAATCAAGTCCGGGTCGCCGCAAAGGCCGACTTTAGCGAGAAACGAGATACGGTTATAGAGCTAGTCAGGGGTCTCCTCTGACTTTGGGCAACACGGGTGGTTTCATTTATGAAACCACCCCCTTTTTATAAAAAAACCACCCAGATGAGTCCGGGTGGCTTGGGTTAGTAGACGATAGTTAGTGCTATTTCCAGAGCAGTGCTTCAATTCCCTGGCTCATGATGGTGTCGATGACCCGGCTATACAGTGGTCGCTCGACTTCAGCTTTGAGTCGTTCGTGCAGACTCTCCTCGGTATCATCGGGCAATACACGGATAGTATCTTGCTCAATGATCGGTCCAGCATCAAGCTCGGCTGTGGCGATATGCACCGTGCTGCCGACGACTTTGACGCCAGCTGCCAGCGCATCATGCACCGCCGTTTCGCCTTTGAAGGCTGGTAGTAGCGCTGGGTGAATGTTCAGAATGATCCCCTTGTAGACTTCAAAAAAGTTTGGTGACAGAACAGTCATGAAGCCGGCCATGGCGATCAGGGTAATCCCCTCTCGGTTCATGGTTTCGGCCAGGGCTTGCGAGAAGGCTTGCCGTGTCTCGGAATGTGATCCCTCCATAGGGTTGTCGCCCCAGTAGGCACCTGGCTGCCAGCCGAATTGCTTTCTGTCTAGGAGGAGTGTCTCGATACCGGCCGCAGCCGCAATCTCGAGTCCCCGACAGTCTTTTTCGGCTACGACGAGGCTGATATCACGCTTGTCGGTGATCATTCTCTCGAGGAGTGTGCCAGATCCGGAGACCCAGACTGCGAGCTTGTAGTGATGTGTTGGCATTGTTTTACCACTTTCTCTTATCGATTGTAGGTGATTTCACTTCTTGGAATCTTGCAGCGCGTGCAGTATGAGAAATCGTGAGGAGTGAAATGTCCTTCGCGACAGCATTTGCATGTGCCTCCAGTCTCAATATCGGCTTTGGATAGTGGCCCATTGCCGCATGTGCATTCGAGTATTTCTGCCGGGCTCGGCAGGGCGTGTCGCTTTTTCTTTAGAAAACTTAGCATAGCAATGTCTTTCTCTGACCCAGTTCATGTTTCAGAACGGGTGATTATCTGCAAAGAAAACAGGCAATTACCCTATCTGAATAAGTATGGCGAAGAGAGTGGGATGGCCCCAGTAAACTGCGGCAATAGTCGGTTCCCTCCTATACCCACCCAACACTGCGTGTTCTGTGTTCGAATCCTTCGGATTCTATCGCCAGATGACAAAACAGAGATAAATCTCAGCTCTGTCATCTGGCGGAGAGAGTGGGATTCGAACCCACGGTACGGTTTCCCGCACGCTGGTTTTCAAGACCAGTACCTTCAACCACTCGGTCATCTCTCCAGAACGGAGTTATTATACCTTATTTTCAGCTATTTTCACCCCTTCTGACAGGAGAAGCTCACGTTTGCGGGCGATTCCACCAGCGGCGCTGTAGCCACGTAGGCTACCGTCAGAGGCAATTACGCGGTGGCAGGGAACATTATCGCCAGGCGAAGGATTGGCCGCGCAGGCGGTTGCCACAGCTCTGTAAGCTTTTGGCTTCCCTATCCTTTCGGCGAGTTGTTTATAAGTGATGGTTTCGCCGCGTGGGATCTTGGCTATTTCACGCCAGACAGATTGTTGGAAGGGTGTGCCGGGCGCTATAGGATCACCTGAGTTGTCGAGAATTAGCCAGTCTTGCATCGATTAATCATACAAAAGAACAGTAATTGAAGCCACTTTTAATGAAATACTCTCATCACGAGATGAGAGTATGGAGTGTTTGTCGGAAATCTACTGCGGCCTGCCAGCTGGATTTTTCTTGATTCGCAAGGATTGCGATGTATTCATCTATAGATACAAATTTAGCTTCCTTTACATCTTCGGTTGGCTTGATGTCGGATTTATTCACAGTTACTAAATAAAGAACCCATAGAACGTGGACATTCGTCGAGTTATTATTCCAGGGTATGAGCGCCTTTGGCTGGGGGTCGATTTTAGCTTCGCAGCCCAGCTCCTCGATCATTTCCCTGGCAAGTGCAGATAGAGTATCTTCTCCCCAATCGAGCCCTCCGCCAGGTAAGTCCCAGCCGCCATTTCGTTCGTTTACAATTAATACGTCCCTAGAATCATTTGTAATCACGGCCTTCACTGACGTTCGGTAGTACGCTTTAGGTACTTTAGGATTAATTTTCATGATTCAAAGTATATCAGATTGGAATGTGCCAAACATCTACACTTGAGAGGGGTTTACGGTACGTAAAACGGCCAAGCCTTTTTAAGCGAGCACCTTGCTTCGAATTGTGCGTTCCACTAATTAAAAACACAACAATCAAGAAGCATTACTACCCAGATAGACGAGAGAGGGATTTACCCTTTGAATCGGCAGTAAGCTGCCTTTCAGGGGCACCCTGCTTCGAATCCTATTAATTTAGCACATAAGTAATGAGACCAGACTAAAGCCTGATCTCATTACTTATGGCGGAGAGAGAGGGATTCGAACCCTCGCAGCAACTTTCGCCACTCTACCGGTTTAGCAAACCAGCCCCTTCAGCCACTTGGGTACCTCTCCGTGACAGATATGGATTATACGTGAAAATCTCAGAAAAATCTATGTTCGGCTTGATTAAATAAGCATAAGAGCGAATGTTGAGCGCACATAAAAACGTGACACTAATAACCGCATCTTCATGTGACATTAGGCTAGAATCGAGGCAATTGATGTTCTGTCGCCTTGACTTGATCAAGCAGCTGGTGAGCCTCTCTTGAGCTGTCGTTTCTAATCATACTCTTAATGTTAGTGAGCACTTCTCGATCGAATGGATTCATTTCATATGCGTGTTTCACAAGCTCAAGCACTTTGGCTTGATTGCCTTGTCTCTGGTTTATTTGAGCGAGAACCAAGAAATCACTGCTTGTCTTATTGGGATGTGCTTCGATCCCCTGTCGTGTCAGCATTGGTGCCCCCAATTCGACAAAACCATAGAGTTCACTGACGGTGAGACTCCCCTGCTGTTTTAGTTTGCAAACAGTCTCGAGCCGTACTGCTCGTGAATAGGCTCTGACTGCGCCCACTATTGCTTTGAGTTCACCACAGCCTTCATCAACTCGGTCGGTATTTAGTTGAATTTGTGCCTGGAGCAATTTAAGCTCTGGATCATTACTACGCTTCTGAGCTAGCTCAACAATCATTTGAGTACGTTTGTAATCATAGGTCTCTATCTGTATTTGAGCGGCCTCCACCTCGAGACGAGGCCTTGCAGCCAGGTAGCTATCGGCAGCGACCTGGTAGTCCCCCCGCCCTCGGTAGTAGTCAGCCAGGGCGCGTGATGCCGTCTGATCGCCCCCGGTTGCCCGCTGGAGCTTTGTCAGCTCAGTGGCTTGTTTCTCGATTGGTAGACGGCGTACCTTGTCTATTTCAGCTTGAATGATCGCCGGACTGGAACGAGCGATGATCGGCAAACTAAAGGCACCAAGACTAAGTATCGCGATACCGATGAGTAATGGTAATAGCCTCTTGCGGCTGCGTTTAGATGCTCTGGATGACTTGTTGGATGGCATCGATTTCATGGCGTGTTACTTCTAGTCTAGCACGCTCGCTGGCGATGACTGAGGCGGGCGCATTTTTGATGAAATCTGCGTTTTTTAGTTTTGCTGTGATCAGGCTAATCGAGCGTTCTTTCTCGAGTAATTCTTTCTCGAGTTTATGCTTCTGAACGCTAGCAGACTCGGCTTGCTTAGCTGCCAAGATTGCAATAATTTCGAGCTCAAAAGGCTTGCTTAGTTCGGCATCTGTTCGTATAATGGTGTTGGGCCAATGTTCGGTAATGAGTTGCGTATCTGTCCAGGGAAGTTCCTGCCAGATAGCCTCGGTTACAAAGGGGGCGAACGGGTGGGCAAGACGCAAGATTACATCGAGAACGTAGGCTAGTACCTGCGGATTTAACGATTGCTTCGAGTACTCGATGTAGCAGTCAGCAAATTCATGCCAGAGGAGGTGATAGACAGTTTCGCCGGCCTCGGAAAAGCGGTAGTTATTGAGATGCGCAGTAGTGCTCTGGATGGCTATATGAGCCTTTTCAACAATCCAATGATCGGCAGGGGAGAGTAATTCAAGCTTGTCAAAATCAAAGGCTGCACCCGTTGCGGCTGTATTGGAAGTACCTTTCGTCGGAATATGTGTACCCTGGTTAGTTGTTTCGTGGTTTGTCTTCAGACTACCCGGTGTAGTTTGATCTTTCGAAAAATCAAAAGTACGCGATATGTCTTCGCTAGATGTGTTATCAGCTGTGCGATCAGCTGACAGGGGAGTTGTGGGTGCTTGATGCTCAGAGCTGGATTCGAGATGGGCATTTTCAGCTATGGTAGGTGGAACGGTCGGTGATTGGTTGGAGGTAGTCATATTGGTATCTAATGCAGAGGAAAGTGTCGAATCGTCATCAGATCGTTCCGCCTGGCCTTCCGGATCAACACCTGCAGCTCTCCCTAATTCAAGCGGCTCAACTGTTTCAAGACGACTGAGCGCAAAGCGAGCTACATTCCAGAGCTTGTTGCAAAAATTACGATAACCTTTGATCTTTTCTATCGAGAGCTTGCCGTCATTACCGGGAGTGATACCGATAGAAAGGGCCAGTCTTAGGGCGTCGGTACCATATTCGGCAGTGATGCTCATGGGGTCTTCGTAGTTGCCCTTGGACTTCGAGAGCTTCTGACCTTTTTCGTCAGTCACCATGCCCCAGAGGTAGACGTGCTCGAAGGGGACTGAACCAGTCTTGTAGAGAGAGAACATGATCATACGCGTGACCCACTTATGTAGGATGTCGCGGGCGGTAGCCATGACTGAAGTAGGGTAGAAGTCCTGCCAGGTTTGCTCATGAGCAAGGCCTGATCTAGTAGCTTCCGCGGCAAGAGAGGTCATTAGTGTAGCGTACGGCCATTGACCAGATGAGAACCAGGTGTCAAAGGTGTCAGTTTCGGCTCGATAATTGCCCTCGCCGTAGTAGGCGATGGCTTCAGATTCGGTTTTGGCGATGATGTAGGCGTCTTTGTCGACGTCATGGCTTGTCTTGTAGTACACCGGAATCCGGATACCCCACCAGATCTGGCGCGAGATGCACCAGTCGTGCTCGTTGGTGAGCCAATCCAAAGCTATCTTCTTAAACCGTTTCGGATGCATCTGTACAGCCTCAGATTCGATAGCCTCGATAACGGGCTTATTGAGCTCGGCCACACGCAGAAACCACTGCTCAGTAATGAGTGGCTCTATCTGGGCGCCCGACCGATCCTGGAGCGCGATTGAGTGGGTATAGGCCTCGGTTTTGACAATAGCCTCAGCTTTTTCAAGCGCTGCTACGATCTTAGTTCGGGCTTCGAGAACAGGCAGACCAGCATATTCACTGGGGACATTGATCATATTGCCTGCGAAGTCGATGACGGTGATCTGGGGTAGGTCGTGACGTAAGCCGATTTCATAGTCGTTTTTGTCGTGTCCTGGAGTAATCTTGAGCGCACCGGTACCGAAGTCCGGCTCAACATGCTCATCGGCGATGATGGGAATTGGACGGTTGATGAGTGGAATCGTTGCCGTCTGGCCAATCAGATTAGCATACCGGGCATCGTTTGGATTTACCGCGATCGCCACGTCACCGAAGATAGTCTCCGGACGGACGGTTGCGATCTGGACAGATCCATAATCTAGGGTGTAGAGCTTGCCCTCTTGCTCGACGTGCTTGAGTTCAATGTCGGCGTAGGCTGACTGCGTAACCGGATCCCAGTTGACTATCCGATTACCTCGATAGATCAGGCCATCCTCGTGCAGGTGCTTGAAGGTGTCGAGGACGATCTCGACAACATCATCGTCGAGGGTGTATTTGAGCTTGTCCCAATCTGCTGAAAAGCCCATGGCCTTCATTTGTTCGATCATGGTGCCTTTGTGATGCTCAACAAAATCCCAGACTTCAGCGTAGAATTTATCCTGCCCCAGATCATGGCGCGTCTTGCCAGATTTGGCGAGCTCTTTTTCGTACACGAACTGCGTCTCGATACCAGCGTGGTCGGTGCCGGGCAGCCAGAGAGTTGGACGACCCTGCATGCGGGCGTATCGAGTCATAATGTCCTCGACGACATACATCAAGTGCCCAGCGTGGAGCGAGCCATTGGCATTCGGTGGCGGCATAATTATCGTGAATGGCTCAGCCTCAGCATTTGGAGCATTGCTGCCGAGAGCAAAGGATTGTTTATCTTCCCAAAGCTTGCGAATCTGCGGCTCATATTTCGATGGATCGTAGGCTTTTTCCATGTTTCATAGCCTAGCTCAAATCAGATATAGATGCTAGTTATGCTCCATCTTGGCTGAGCCTGCCAGCCAGCTCGCGTAAACCTGTAGATCAGCCTGAATATGGGCCCGTGACTATCGTTAAAAAGCTAAACCCCAAGCACATTCGCGTAAACTGATAAATAATCCCGCAGCATTATGGGAGTCAAAAAATGCTTCCTGACATGTTCGTGACCGCCACGCCGTAATTGCTCCATCAGCTCAGCATCTTGCCAGCCTGTCAGCAGAGTCGTGGCATCAAGCGCCGGATCACCGGTTGCTATGAGCCCGGTCTTACCAGAGAGTATTTGCAAGCCGATACCGCCGCTGGGCCTAGCAAAAACCAACCCAGACTTCCACATAGCCTCAGTTACGGTCAGTCCGAAGCCCTCTCGATTTGAGTATTGAATAACCGCCTTGGCCCGTGACTGCAGGGCATTGACTAAGTCATCATTATTGACTGCATTGACCAGCACATGGCAGTTGGGTCCAGCGGCGGCCTGGACCTCGGCAAAGATCGCTGCTCCCTCTGGGTCATCATCGGCGTAATTGCCTAGGAGAACACATCGTAGCTGGGGCATCGTTTTTTGCAGCTGCTGATGGAGGCGAATGACACCGAGCGGATCCTTGAAATGATCATAGCGAGAGATCTGGGTAATAAATTCGCTGGCTGGGTCGATGCCACTCTGCTTCAAGATAGCCGTCGTGTGATCGGCAGTCAACGGGAGATTTTTGGCGACCAGTGGATCGGTGGCTGGGTAGACGATGGCAACTTGGTGGCTGGCGATGCCATGTGCGAATTCAGGCAGTGAAAAGATCAATTTGGCGGCTTGACCCACATATCCGATTAGCCAGTCGCGGGTTGCGGGGTCTGAAGTACTGGTATCGATGTGGCAGCGCCAGATCACTTTGGTTGGATCGAGCTGAGCGATCAGTCCGGCAGTTTGGGGGTCGTGCAAAATATAGAGATCGCCGTCGGTTGGCAGTAGGGTATTCACCTTGGCTAGGTATTGTTCGTAGTACTCAGTCTCGACAAGCCCCGTAGTGTTGCCTTGCAGGCGATTATGGAGCTGCTTGGTGGTAGCGAAAAACCTATCATCGGGTGGAATTACGAGCCAGTCGGCGTCCAGACCGAGACTTTTCATCAAGCCCAGCTGTGAGCTGAGTAGCTCGGCCACGCCACCACCATTGGCGGTGGCGTTTACTTCGTAGATTTTCTTGCCCCTTAGACGCGTCGCCAGTTCTGTCAACTGATTGGTCGTAGTAGGTTCCAGCCACTGATTGTACTGGTCAAGCTGGCGGGAGGCGGTGGGAATGGGCTGCATAGATACCTTGTATGCTAGTGGCTTGTCCTGGTTTCGTCTAGTCGGGGATTAGCTGAGGGCGAAAGCAGGTAAAGCAGCTGATGCTTGTTATGCTATCATTTACAATCATGCATTCAGTTCAAAATAATAGTGACCAGATTAGCCCATACGATAAGCAGATAAAACGGACTCGCAGCGCCATTCTGTTCGGCACTGTTATGGCTGGGATATTTTTATTTCCTGCAGCCGCTAGCCAGCTGTTTGGAATCATAGGGATGTTCGTATTGTTTTTGACGATAGCTAATTTTGGGCTGTTGTTAATAATGCTTGAGCCCGTGACTCAAAGGGCTCGGATTAATCATTTGGTTTTTATAGCATATATAGTAGTAGGAGCTGCTACAGTTGGGATTGGTATCCTAGCAATTTCATATAGCTACTTTACTGGTAAGCCTGAGGCCTTTAACGACAATTTTTATTTATTGATTCTCGCACTCTTAGTCGGCGTACTTCACACGTTCACCAGTGTAATATTGTATCAATATCGGTACTTGCCAGCTTATGTTGCTGCTCAGTCTATTAAAGTGATTGTCGCGCCCGAGATAGCGTCTCTGAGGACAAACTTGTCCTCTAGTCCTACTGAGCGTCAAGCTACTGAGCCCTCTCCGCAAGCCCCAAAAGTTCAAAATCCGTATCGAAATGCTGCAATCGCTACTGACATTGAGAAATCTTCTTCACCAACGCTTACATCACCTCTAGGCTCGAATCCACCTCCACCGCAGTCGAATCGAGTATTGCCGCCGGCTCCACAGCCAACCCCTGAGCCGCCATCTGATACGCCAAAGCCCCAATCATAGGAGTAATACTTAGCTGGAATGATGCCAGTTATGCTATAATGCAGGTATGGTTAAGCCCAAGCCCAAGCCCAAGCCCATAACACAGCTACTATTCTTACAGGGGGTGCTGGCATTACTGGCCGCTATCATATTTTTCGCTGCGGTAAACCTTCATTTACTAAAACTTATCGTCACCAACCCCGACACTGGCTGGATTATTTTATATACACCCTTCCTGTTACTTTTTCTCTTGTCAGGTCGAGTGCAATTTAACCTCTATCAATTTATTTGGAACGGCCGGCAGATGAGCAAGCTCTCAATCGATCTTCATCGGGTTTTGACTATTTTAGCTGGGGTAGTACTTGGATTTGTTATCACATACTTCTATCGGACATTGTTGTATCTAGATTCTGGTTCATATTTTTCGGTCGATACGTTTATTGGGCTACTTATAGGACTCGCACTATTTTATCCTCACTATCGATTGTCATCGGCAACTAAATAAAACATAGAACTTACATCACCTCTAGGCTCGAATCCACCTCCACCGCAGTCGAATCGAGTATTGCCGCCGGCTCCACAGCCAACCCCTGAGCCGCCATCTGATACGCCAAAGCCCCAATCATAGCTGCGTTATCACCGCAGTACTGAGCTGGAATAATGTGAGCCTCAGGTATGGCAGCTAGGACGGCCGCGCGCAAACGTCGATTAGCCGCCACGCCACCACCTATCACGACGCTGGCGGGGGAGTGAGTGTTGTAGGCTCGGAGTAGTTTCTCTGACAGTGTTTCGGCCACCGTTCTCTCGAAGGATGCGGCAATGTCGGCCACAACATTAGCCGGCAGATCATAGCTTTTCTTTAGATTAGCTAAGCCAGGCTTGTCGCCGATCAGCTCCTGGACTTGTCTGAGTACGGCCGTCTTCAGTCCCGAGAAGCTGAAATCGAGTGAGTCCGGTCCGAGCTTGGCCTTCGGAAGCGTAAAAGCAGTATCATTACCGGACTCAGCCACTCGTGAGATGTTTGGCCCACCAGGGTAGGGGAGTCCGAGCAATTTTGCGACCTTGTCGAAGGCTTCACCCGCCGCATCGTCTCGAGTTGCGCCGAGCGTCTCGAAGCTGAGGTCGGATTGGAAGAGCATGATTCGCGAATCGCCACCAGACGCGACGAGGGCGAGCATGGGGAAGGCCGGCTGCGAGTCTTCGGTGAGGAAGCTGGCGAAGGCGTGGGCGAGGATGTGATTGACGCCGATGAGCGGCCTTTGCTTCTCCACTGCTAGCACTTCAGCTGTCAGCGCACCTATTAGTAGAGAACCGACCAGCCCTGGTCCGCGAGTCACCGCGATGGCGTCGATATCAGACCAACCGAGGCCGGCGGCTGCGAGTGCTTCTTCGACAACCGGAATCATCACCTCAATGTGGCTACGGGCGGCCACCTCGGGTACAACGCCGCCGAACTGAGCGTGCAGGTCGGCTTGGCTAGCGACGATATTCGCTAATACTTCACGGCCACCACGAACGATGGCACAAGCGGTCTCGTCGCAGCTGGACTCGATGGCGAGAATGGTTTGGATCGGATGATTATCTGACATATGGGCTACATTTTAGCTGTCTCTAAGAAAATGCGCCATACCTCACGAGGAGGCATGGCGCGAGTTGGTACGGGGCCAATCTCATGATGTGGCTGAGCCAAGGTGAAGATAGGCGCAGCATGAGTAGTTGGTCTACCCAGAATAGGGGAAACGGTTGAGATGAGCCTCGGCTGAGGCAACCCGCCTCGAGAAAGATGGTGACGTGGGGGTAATATCACCCTGATCACCGTCCATTCCCAGAGCTGTGCCAAGCTGTCGCCCAAGGCCACGACTTAGCAGATATTTGACTGAGACATAGCTCAGGCTCAAGCCGATAAGACGTCGGCGGACTTTTGGTTTGAGGTACATGGTGCTTAAAAAACTCCTTTTTTAGCGAACCGGATGTTCTTGAAGATATCACTTCTCGTTAGTGGCGTGCAACTTCATCAATAAAAATCTCCCTCTTACATGAAGCAAGAGGGAGAAGGTGGCCTACCAATCGGGGTCGGCTGTAGTGATATTCGTACGCCATGGTCCAGCTGGTACGTCGCTTGCCTCGACAAACCGCCAGCTGGTCTTGATTTCGCCGATACTTAGATCGCCGCCACTGAGCATTTTGAAGGCAGCCGGGGAGATATCGAGGGCCGAATCAATTGCACCAGTTTTTTCCTGTCGCGGACGTGATGTACCAAATACGTAGCTGCAGTCGTCTTCGTAGAGGGGACCAACATCTTCCCATTGGACATAAACGATATGACTATCGCGTCGAACTTCTATCCAGCGGTTCTTGAAGGCTGAATGAGTCGCAGAGGCTCGCCAGGGTGATTGTCGGGTATGGCTCAGGATTGGGCCAGTCTGATCATAGTCGGCGCAGGGGAGAGCAGCGTAGTAGAGACTATCGCAGTTAGCCTGGGCGATCTGGCGACTGCCGTCACGATCGACCCCACAAATATGAGCCGACCAGTCCGCATACCAAGCTGAGCTTTGGTTTGAGATACCGCGATCACCTTCACCAGCTGGTGTGCCGGCCTGGAAGAACGTGGTGGTGATGTTGTCATGGGTGGCGAGCTGGCTAGCTGGAGTGGCTGTGCCTGGCAGCGTGCTTAGCTTGAGCCACTGGTAGCTGCCAAATATCGCGAGTAACAGGAGGGCTGCAATCAAGGTGCGTCTCATACAGATCCTTTCGGGAGAGAGCTTAGAAGAGAATTACGTATAATATAATAATAGTGTGATAAATGCAATGCTAGACTGCCGTGAAGACTGGCGAAGAACGGCAGCCCTAGTTTTTTTGCGACAGCATTCAGCGGGCTGCGGTACAATACGAAGTATGAAACTAACCGCCGTTCACGACCAGGGTGCCTGGGATAGCCTGGTCCAGGCCAGTCCACAAGCTCATCCTTTACAGCTTTGGGGGTGGGGTGAGCTCAAACGTCAGAACGGCTGGACGCCGCATCGCCTAGTTGAGGCTGAAGGAGCAGCTGTGGCTCAGATGTTGGTTTGGTCGGTGCCTCGATTAGGTTGGAAGCTAGCCTACGTCCCGCGCGGGCCACTGACGGCTGGTCCTGACGTCGAGACGCTGTCGGCGCTGGCCGAATACGCTGCAGGAATCGGCGCCTTCACGCTCCAAGTCGAGCCGAGCTGGTCGGCTGAAAGTAGCACGCCAATAAACGGCTGGCAGGAATGCAAGCGACCGATATTAATGTCTGAGACTTTTGTGTTGGATTTGAGTATCGACGAAGCTGATTTGATGGCGCAGATGGCGCGCAAGACTCGTCAGTACATCCGGAAGAGTGCCAGCGAAGGCGTCCGCGTCGAGCTTGATCGCGATGGCCGTTACCTCGACCAAGCGCTGGAGGTATATCAGCAAACGGCAACGCGCGCTGGCTTTGGCTTGCAGGCTGAGTCGTACTACAAGAAGTTGCTCGACGAGTTAGGGGGGAGCAATCGGCTATTCGTTGCTCTAATCGATGATAAAGTTGAGGCATTCCTCTGGCTGGCGACCGCCGGTACGACTGCCTTCGAGCTGTATGGTGGTGTGACAGGTATCGGCGAGGCCAAGCGGGCCAATTACACGCTCAAGTGGTCGGCCATCCAGCAGATGAAAGCGGCTGGCATCACTTACTATGACTTCAATGGCAACCTACACGACGGTGTTGGCAGATTCAAACAAAGCTTCGGGCCGCGTCTCGTGGAATATCGCCACTCGCTCGAGCGCGTGCTCAAGCCAGCTCAATTCCAGACATTCCGTAGACTTTGGCCGCTGGCCAAGCCACTTGGTAGGCTCTTGCGTCGCTCTGACACGCAGTCATAAAAAAGCTACTCGGTGTCAACCGAATAGCTTTCTCGGGCTTAGCTATAAAAATTAGGCTTTACCAATGGATGGTACATTTCTTGATGCCAGATGCCGACGATTTGAAATCTTTCGTTGACTGGAACGAAGCCTAGTTTATTGTAGAAACCAACCACGTCTTGATTCTTGTCTGGATCATTCTGGGCATGTAGGTAGATTCTCCTGTCTCCATTGATCCCACGTAGTGTTCTTAGCACCTCCTTCATGAGGTGCTTGCCAACGGCGCTATTACGCAGGCGGTAGTATTGCAGTACGGCCATTCGGCCAATCAAGAAGCCTTCCAGCGTCAAGGTGACTCGAGCCGTCGCAATGGCGGTGAACATCGGGTAGGTGCCTTTTAGCGGGCTCATGACAACAAACTGCATGGCTGTCTCATCACGTTCATCACGATCACGATCGGCAGGAATCTGCTGTTCTTGCTGAAAAACTTGCCTTCGAATCTCCAAGGCGGCGTCGAGTATCATTGGTCGCAGCTTGTCGCTGAAGCGCAGGCTGTGCAAGACGTATAGCTCCATCGGAACTCACTTTCGTTGTCGAGTAGGTGCGGTCTATAAAACGTCTGCATACTATAATAAAATTCGAAATTAATCAATGAATAAGCCGGCCCCCGTAGGGGCCGGCTGTTCCGACTAGAGTCTGTCGATACCGAGGTACAGCGTAGCTGCATTCATCAGTTCAGAATAGGTGTCGGCGCCATATCCTTGGTTGAAGCAACGCGCGAAGACCTCTTCGGTGCCGAGATCGTCAGCCTCGAACATTGCGCTGATGTCGCACTCGGCGGCCTGTCGGGCTGACATTTCGTTTACTGGTACGCGCTCGAATGGATTTTCAGCTGTGTAGCTGAAGTCCCATTCACGGAGATCGGCTTCGGCTACCTTGAAGAGAGTGGCCGCCTCCATCAATGCGGTTCGACGCAATTCGGCTTTGATGGCTTCATCACGGTAGGCACTGAGAGCCAGCTCAAACCTCGGCAGGTAGAATCTTTCACCCAGCCAGCCTTCAATCTCGATGCCAGGGTAGGCCAGATCTCCATACAGCAAGTCGCCGTAGGGATCTTTGCGAGTCAGAAGGTCATGGATCTGGCGATGAGCCGCATAGCGAATCGCTACCGGTAGCCGTAAGTTTATGACGGCGTGACCGCAGCGTCGAAGTTGTTCGCGCTGTGGTTTCCGGATGAGAAGAACGATCTGATCGAGCTTCACATCGAGGTGAGTTCGGACGAGTCCGAAGGCGTCATGTTCAAGCAGCAAGTCGTGCAGCGACTCGGCTGCCAGAGGATCGCCCAGGATCATGGTGCGATACCAGAGCTCATTGAACTCGGGGATGTCGACCTCGTGCTTGTTGAGAGCCGAGATCAGGTGTTCGGATGAAGGTGCTAGTGTCATGGCGGGCCTTTCGGTAGGGGAGCCAATAGATGATATTCTACAACTATATATAAAATATGTCAATAATTTATACCAACAGATTAATATTGTCGCCTCGTATATTTGAACCTTGGGGCAACTGTTTTTTTAGATATTGCCTTCGTGAATTACACACCCTCATTCCTAAGTTATACTTGTAGGCATGATACGTCTCGCTTCATCTGAAGAAATTCAGTCCTGGGATCAGCTGATTCAAGAAAACCCTGATAAGGGACATATTTACCAATCATTTGAGTGGGGGGAGTACAAGAGTGCTGCTGGTTGGATGCCACAGCGTTTGATCTGGGATCATAGCAACGAAAGAATCGCTTTTCAGATGATTACCAAGTCGGCACCAGGCTTCGGTGCCATCTGGTATTGCCCCAAGGGACCGGGACTTTTTGAGCGCTACGAGCCGGCTCGGGTTGACACGGCTCGCTTCAAGGCTTTTACTACCGATTTGCGGACTTTTGTCACCGGACACGACCCACAGGCTTTTATGCTGATGATTGACCCTGAACTGTTGGCCGGTAGCTTTGATCCAAAGCGAGCCGGGTGGCATAAGAGCGTGCATGATTTGTCGTTTAAGGCGACGATAATTGTCGACCTTACTAAAGACGATGAGAGCCTGCTGGCGGCCTTCAAGCAAAAAACTCGCTACAATATCCGCCTGGCGAGCAAAAAAGGCGTCAGCATAGAGCAGCGGCCGGCTAATGATGCCATGGTTGATGAGATGTACGAGCTAATGCAAGCAACTCAAGGTCGAGCCGGTTTTTATCTGAGGCCAAAGTCGGCCTTCAAGTACTATTGGCAGAGTTTGGCAGCGGCTGGTATGGGCCAATTCTTCGTAGCCGTGCACGAGGGCGAAGTCTTGGCGGCCGAATACGCCTTTATATTTGGTGATAAAGCTTATTACAAAGAAGGTGGTTCTTCGGGCATTAAGCGAAATCTGATGGCTCCGTATCTGTTGCAGTATGAAGTGATGCGTTGGGCGCGCGACAAAGGCGCCAAGGAGTACGACTTAATCGCTGTGCCGCCGAAGGACAAGCTGACGCCCGAGCACTCAATGTGGGGACTGTATCAGTTCAAATCTGGCTTCAACGAAGACATAACGGAGTTTATTGGTGGCTGGGAGCTGCCCCTCAAGCCCAAGGTTTATAGTCGCTGGACCCGTTTCGAGCCGTGGTTCCATCGTATTTACCATCGGCTAAAACACAATCTCTTCTGGTAAATGTACCTCGCCTCGATTTCGTCTATAATACCTAGCATATGAGTGATACGACCATGGTGCGTCGACTGGACGCCATATTTCGGGCCTACGACATCAGGGGAATCGTGCCTGATGAGTTAGATGCCGACATCGCTTGTGACATCGCTCGAGCCTTTGCCGACCGATTACCCGAGGGTGTAATAGCTGTCGGTCGTGATATGCGGACTGATTCTGAGGAGTTAGCCACAGCTTTTATAGAGGGACTGATCAAGCAGGGGCGGGAAGTGCTGGACGTCGGCATGATCACCAGCGACATGATATCGTTTGCCGTCGGGCAGTACGATCTGGCGGGTGGGGCAATGATTACAGCCAGTCATAATCCTGGTCAATACGATGGAATCAAGCTGACAGCGGCTGGGGTGAATCCGATTGGGATTGATTCTGGCTTACAGGAGATCAAGCAAGTCGTGCTCGATAAGTCTTTTGCTGATGCCGCTGAGCCCGGCCGCAAGCTCGAGAAGAATATTCTCTCCGACTGGGTGGAGCACACTCTGCGCTTCGCTGGGCATGCTCTCAAGCCCCTCAAAGTCGGGATTGATGCCGGTAATGGGATGGGGGCAATCGCTGTGCCGAAGCTGCAAGAGTTGACTCCACTGGAGATCTCCGGGCTCTACATGGATCTCGATGGCAGCTTTCCAAACCACGTCGCCAACCCCATGCTACCGGAAGCAATTGTTGACCTCCAGACGCTTGTCCGGCGCAATGAGCTCGACATTGGCATCGCTTTTGATGGGGACGGCGATCGTTGTTTTGTGGTTGACGAAACTGGTGAGCCAATCACGTCGACCGAGCTCGGGGCTTTGCTAGCAGTCACATTTCTCGAAGAAAACCCGCACGGCACGATTATCTACAATGCCGTCATTGGCGACATCGTACCCGAGATCGTGGCAAGCCTCGGTGGCACGGCTATTCGTGAGCGGGTCGGGCATACCTTTATGCAGGAGCGGATGCGGGCGACCAACGCCGTTTTCGGCTGTGAGCACGCTGGGCATTTCTTCTTTAGGGATAATTTCTATGCTGATTCAGGTCTGATTGCTGCCATTATGACCCTGGGTATTTTAAGTCAGTCTGGAGTGCCGCTGTCGCAGATCATCAAGCCGTACCGAAAGGGCGCGCATTCGGTTGAAGAAAATCTCCAGGTTGATGATCCGAAGAAACTGATTGCAGCTTTAAGGATGCAATATGCGCGCGAGCAGCTCGATGAGCTGGATGGTCTGACAATTCGCTCAGAAGCCTGGTGGGCAAGTGTTCGTCCGAGTAACACAGAGCCATATTTGCGGGTTAATCTTGAGGCTAAGACCAAAAAAATCTTGCAAAAAGCCAATGCTGATCTGATAGCGACAATTAAGAAACTCAGTTCTACTTAGACTTTTACGAAAAGATATTGACGATAGGTTTTTGGGAGGCGTAGACTAGGTTTACCGTTGGCTTGATCAAAGCCAGCTCTAGGGGAAAGGAGCAGTTAATGCTCAGATCCGATGTCCACTCACGTGGACAGCCCAGCACCTACCAGGATGGTGGTTCCGAAGCCCTGGACACCCAGCCGCCAGTTCACAGTGTTTGTCGGTAGCGTTTGAAAACCGCCTCCGACAGAGCTCTAGTCGGCTGACAATGAGTTCGCTTTTAGAAGCAAGCCAATTCGTCAACTGACTTTTTATCTGCACCTTAATGGTGCGGTATTCCTCGTAAACTGTCCTCCGAAAGGAAGGATCCGCATCTCATGCGTAGGTGAGACTCAGTTTGTCTCTTTAAGAGCTACGCAGTTTGATCCGGGTGGGGTGGGAGATTCGTCTCTCGCTCCACCTATTTTTTGTTTATAGAAGCCATATACACGGATGACATTTACTTAAAAAAATGGTATAGTCTCGCTTAGTTATTCTCGCACCTACTATTGCTCCTCGAAAGGAGTACCTATGCCAAGTCATCATGACTACGATCCGTTATTTTCGGATTTCCGACCAGGCCAGCCAGCCTTTTCAGGAGAGAAAGCAAAGTCTGATCAGGCCGTGTTACAAGAGAAGCGGTCTGAAGCCAAACGCCTCAAGCGTCTGCGCTCTGCCACAGGAGTGCCGTACCCTACAGGATATCGTTTGTTTCGGCGCTTGGTGATTGGCCTGTCAGCTGTCTTTATCAAAGTTGAAATTCAACAGGCCGAAAGACTACCGCAACCAGGTGGTTTGGAATATCGGCCTAAGTGGTATTGCCGCAACGCCTCAGCAAAAATCGATGAGTACGCTTACGTCCTGGCCGCCAATCACGGTATGATCTGGGACATTTCTATTCTTGGTCACTTCAAGCGTGGCATGGTCTGGATCTGTAAGCCCGCCTTCTGCGACAATTGGCTGACAGCCATGATCAATCAGCGCATGGGGGCTGTGCCAATTTGGCGCGCCGGTATAGATGGAAGGACTTCAAAGAAAAATCCTCCCGAAAAAATTGCCCGCCGCAAAGCCCGTGCCCACACCTCTGAAGAGGGCATGGCAGTTGCTCTAGCCGCACTCCACCGCGGTATTCCTGTCGAGATGTTCCCCGAGGGGACTCGACAAGGCGATGCCATCGTCGAGTCCTCGAAGAAGGGGGCGGCTTGGCTTGCCATCAAGGCTAACGTGCCAATCGTTCCTTTCGCTATTATCGGTTGCTCCAAAGGTGATCCGGTGGTTCGGAAGGGCTTGCTGCGGCGGCGGCTAATCTTGGGAATTGTCGGAGAACCAATCTATCCGTCTGGAATTGTGATGTTTTACAAAAACTATGAGCGCAAGGCGGCCGCAGCCTTGACGAAGCAATGGGAAAAACAGATCAATGAGCTGCGCGCCGAGGGCCAAGTACAGCTGGCGTCCCGGAAGGCTTAACCTCTCTGGAGCATTCTCCATTTTCATATCCCGCTCCATGTTGTACATACTCGTACTGCATGGAGCGCTTTTTATTACTCTGGTATCCAGATAAGATATGGCAATGGATGCCCACGCCAAAGCCACCCACGTTCAAGTCGCCGTACTCGATATGATTGCTTATTTTGCCGTCTTCAATCTGCCGGTCAGCCAGGAGCGGCTCGTCGCCTATTTGCCGATCAAGGCCAATCATCTGGCTGTTCAAGAAGTCATCCGAGAACTCGTCAACCGACGGGTTCTGCAGAGGATCGGGAACGAATATGGGCTGGTCGGAGTGCGTTATATCAGGACTGACTCGCGAGCTTTGCAGCGACAGGCTCAGCTGCAGAGAGCCCGTCGGCTAGGTAGACTGCTTGGGCTACTACCGTTCGTTCAGGCTCTGGTGGTCATCAATAGTGTGGCGATGGGCAATGTGCGTGCCAGTAGCGACATCGATTTGTTGGTAGTGACGACGCCGGGCAGAATCTTTATTGCCAAAGCTACCTTGCAGCGCTGTCTGAACCGGGCGCAACTACTGCAGACCGAAACAGTTAGCGCCAACCGCTTCAGTCTCGGCATGTTTATGACCACCCGCGGTGTGCCTATCGAGAGGGATATTATGCGACAAAATGAGCCTCATCTGATCTACTGGTTGCTGACGGCCGTACCCGTCTACGGGGCGAAGAGTTGGGCTGAGATATTGCAGGGCTCGGCTTATGTGCGTGGGCTGGCGCCAAATATGATCTGGCCGAAGGGCGCGAAGACAATTGATAAGACCGGCTGGCGTTGGCTCGATAGATGGGATGATCGGGGCTATCGGCGGCATCTCAAAGCCAGTAGTTTGATGAAAGAGAATCAACAGGCGGATGCGTTTGTGAGGATTCGGCCAGATATAATCAACCTCCATCCTCGGGATGCTAGTCAATCAATTGCAGAACGCCACCAAGGCTTCCTCAAGCTGGTCGAGAAAGCTTTGGTGAAGTCAAAAGGCCCGCGGTCCTAGCGCAAGCATTAGGACTTTGACCGTTGTTATATAGTCGGCGTACACTGGCTACAACAAAGTTATGTATGATTCTTACGATTCGACGGGCGCAAGTAGTGGGTTTACGGCAGTTTTCCAACTGTTATTTCTGGTTGGCTTCGTCTATTTACTGTATCGATTAAGTAAGCAGTCAGCCAAGAAGCGGCAGGACCAAGAACAAGCCGTCGCCCTGTTGCAGCCACCACCTGTTGCGTCGGTTGGGAATGAGGCGATCGCCGACCGGGTCGAGGCTCTGGCTCGATCGGCGACTGATCCTCGTGAGGCTGACACCCTGTTTCGGGCGGCCGCTTCGATTGCCCGTGGTAAGTACGTTTTACTGAGTAAATTAGCACTCAAGCGCGTACCTGTCGCACCGGAAGTCGGCACAATCGCCCAGACGACGGCCGCCGGCCAGACAGTGGCTGCTGCAACACAGCCAGCCCTCCCCACCGCGCCAACCGAGCCTTTGGCCGAGCGGGGCATGAAGGCGATTCAGAATATCAATGTCTTACTCTACCTAGGCTCCTTCATGATTGTGATTGCCGCTGGTACCTTTGTCGGTAGCAACTACGGCTCGATTGATAACCTCACTAAGGTGTTGCTGTTGGGTACGCTGAGCGCAATATTCTATCTGACTGGCCTAGGGCTCTACAGTTACACTGACAAAATTAAACCAGCTGGCGTGACCTTCACGGCGATTGGCTTGCTGATCGCACCGCTGGTCGGCCTCAGCGTACAGAACTTGCTCTATGCCAATAAACCATCGGGCGGTATCTGGCTGGTGACGACCGCCGTGATGCTTGTCATGCAGCTGGTGGCTTACGTTAGCTTGAAGAAAACCTACATCGCCTACTTCTCAGCTCTGACGACGATATCGCTCTTCCAGGCGCTGACCGCAACAGTCTCGGCGCCGGTCTATTGGTACGGCTGGAGTATGATGTTGACCAGCTTGCTCTACATCGTCTTGGCGCGGACCGTCCGCGACCAGGAGCTGACCACCGCACTCGATACCAGCGCCCAGATCTTTGTGCCAATTTCAGTCGCCCTGTCGCTGATCGGTTGGTCGACTTACGGCCTCTGGTCGGTTGGCGTGCAGCTGATTCTGACGTCAGTCTTCTATCTTATCTGCGCGGCTCTCCGAAACTTCGAAGAATCTGATACTGAAGTCATCTATCTTGGCTTGTCGGCCGCAATATTTCCAGTTGGATTTAGTATGGTCTTGGCCAGTCACAATGTCGAAAATTGGCTCATCGGCACTGTCTTGCTAGTCATAGCCGGCAGTTACATATTGGCCGAAAAATTGGCAGTAGAAAAGAAGCATAAGCAGATCTTTGGGACACTGGCGGTGATATTGGCTTTGCTGGCGCCGGGCTTCGGCTTCGAATCCCCCGCTCAGATTGCTTATCTAGCGACTGTGGCAACTATTCTGACACTCGGGCAATATCTCGTCTCCAAGCAGCGCCTGGCTTATCAGGCATTTGGATTACTGTTTAGCGTCTTGCCGCTGCTTTACATGTTGTTTGTGATTAAACCGGTCTGGCAGATTCAGCACATGGCCGTCTTCTACGCCGTTTGGTCGTTTTTCTTTGTCCTGGTTGGGCTGTGGCAGCTGCGCAAGCGCGACGCAGCGCTGTATAGGTACCAGATTGGCTTGGCCATGCTCTGGCTGCTGTACGCTGTCTCAGCTTGTTTCAGCCCGAGCCTACATGTCTGGTTGGCAGTGGTATTGCTCATCTCGAGTCTGACGCTGTTGCTTATCGCGATGGCAGATCTTCCGCAATTGATCTTGGCCAGTGCCGCTGCTTTGTATTTGGCAGTTGGTTTTTTGGGCGCCGCACAGAAATGGCCGGTTAATGGAATAGGCCTGGCTCATCTGGGGGTTGCTGCCATATTCTATGGCCTACACCGTTGGTATAAGGATTTTTTGATTCGGCCACGGTTGCTGGCCGGAGCCTATGGCTTCGGCTTGTTCTTGGCCTACACAACTGTTTTGTCCGAGTCGAGTATCACGGCGTCACTCCTGGGCGGGCTGATTTGTGTGACGCTCTATGCCACCAGTTTTGTTGAGAAGGAGAAACGGGTTCCAGCGGCTATAGCGCTCATCGCTAGTTATGGCGTGGTGTTGCATCTGGGTAGTCAATTGAAATGGTACGTCGCCGCCAGTTTGGCAATTTGGGGCGCCGCATTATTCGTCGTCGGTAATCTAGATGATACTGATCGAGGCAAAACTGCTCGTTGGCTCGGCATCGCCGGCTTGTCGTTTGGTTTTCTCAATAGCTTTGGTGCCGAAACATCGCTCGAGAAGTGGCTTGGGGTGTTGATTGGCTTGGCGGCGGCTGCCACGATCATGATCGAAAGTTATCGCGAAAATAGCCGTACCGGTAAGTATGTCGCTTCAGTATTCGTTTGGGTTAGCACGATGCGCTTCTTCGCACTTATCCCTATCACCTATGCGCAAGTCTATGTTCAGACCACGGCACTCTACCTGGCCGCTTTGGCCTACCGGCAATATCAACGGGGTGACAAGCCGACCACCGATATGCTCACCATCGGCGCGCTGCTTGTCGCGACTGGTCCGTTAGGACTGAGTGCTCTCGGTGATACAACCGGTGGCTACATCATTGCGATACTTGGCCTCGGTACGGCGCTAGTCCTAGCCGGTATGAGTTGGCACTATCGCCTGATTCGAGACTGGGGTATTGGGGTGCTGATAATCATCGCTTTGTACAAGACTTCTAGCTTCATCTTCCAGCTGCCGACTTGGGTGTGGCTGGGGGTAATTGGCCTCAGTGCTCTCGGTGGCGCGCTCTTCTTGCTGTCGCGCCGTCCCCACGACGACACTAAGTAGTCCCTTCTTACCAGCTGCCTGCCCTTGACGCCTGACACCAGGGTTCTTATACTTAAAACTAGCACTCGACGAATGAGAGTGCTAATGCTTCTGCCTCAATCTCTTGGCCGGTAAAAGCCGTATCAGATTGAGCGGAGACACTAGCGAGTTCACCGTTTCGCTGATTAAAAAATAAATAGGCTCAATTTTACATATCGTCTAATCTTTTATATAAAGAGAAATAAGGAGGTGGTATGAAACTGCATCCACTGGCAGATCGTATCGTTATGGAACAGCTTCAGGCTGAAGAAACCACAGCTTCAGGCATCGTTTTGCCCGGTTCAGCGCAGGAGAAGCCAAAGATGGCTAAAGTCCTGGCAGTCGGTACTGACGTCAAAGAAGTCAAAATCGGTGATCAGGTGATCTACAAGAGTTATGGACCAGATGACGTCAAAGTCGACGGTACCGAATATTTGATTAGTAAAGAAGAGGACATCCTCGCTGTCGTGAAGGGAGATAAATAATGGCAAAAGAAATCTTACACGCTGAGGATGCTCGCAAGCGCCTCAAGGCCGGTGTCGACAAATTGGCCAACACCGTCAGGACCACCCTCGGACCAAAAGGTCGCAACGTCGTACTCGAGAAGAAATACGGCAGTCCGCTGGTCACCAATGATGGCGTGACTATCGCCAAGGAGATCGAGCTGCAGGATCCGTTCGAGAACATGGGTGCGCAGATCGTCCGCGAAGTTGCCTCCAAGACCAACGATATGGCTGGTGATGGCACCACCACTGCCACCGTTTTGGCTCAAGCCATCATGGAAGAAGGCACTAAGAACGTCGCCGCTGGCGCGAATCCGATGGCTATCCGCCGCGGTATTGAGAAGGCGACTGAGCACGTTGTTAGTCGTCTCGACGCCATGGCTAAGCCAGTCAAAGCGAAGGCTGAGATTGCGAACGTGGCTACTATTTCAGCCGGTGACGAAGAGGTCGGCAATCTGATAGCTGAGGTCATGGAAACGATTGGCGAGGACGGCATTGTGACCGTCGAAGAGAGCCAGACCCTTGGTCTCGAGAAGGAAGTTGTCGAGGGCATGCAGTTTGATAAGGGTTATGTTTCGCCATATATGGTGACTGACACGGCCCGCATGGAAGCGGTCTATGACAATCCTCAGATCTTGATCACCGATAAGAAGATCAGCTCGATTCAGGAGATCCTGCCTTTGCTCGAGCAGCTTTCGCAAGAAGGCAAGAAAGAGCTGGTTATCATTGCCGAAGAAGTCGACGGTGAGGCTCTGACGACTCTAGTCTTAAATAAGCTGCGTGGGACATTTAGTGCTCTAGCTATCAAGGCTCCGGCTTTTGGCGACCGTCGTAAGGCCATGCTCGAAGACATCGCCACGCTGACTGGCGCCCAGGTCATCACCGAGGATCTCGGTCTGAAGCTCGAAGAGGCCACTGTCGAGATGTTGGGTGAAGCCCGCAAGATTATTGTCACCAAGGAAACCACGACTCTCGTCGAGGGTAAGGGGGACGTGCAGGGGATCAAGGATCGGGTGGCCCAAATCAAGGCTCAGATCAAGGAAACCACCAGTGACTACGAAGTTGAGAAGCTGCAAGAGCGTGTCGCGAAGATGGAAGCCGGTGTCGCGGTCATCAAAGTTGGCGCTGCGACCGAAGTCGAGCTCAAAGAAAAAAAGCTTCGTATCGAAGACGCTATCAACTCAACCAAGGCAGCCGTTGCCGAAGGTATCGTTCCTGGTGGTGGTGCCGCCTTGGTCAAGATCGCTGCTTCGCTCAGTGAGCTCAAGTTGGATGATCCAGATGAACAGGTTGGCGTGCACATTGTCGCCAAGGCTCTGGAAGCTCCGTTGCGACAGATCGCCTCGAACGCCGGTATCTCAGATATCGCCGTCATCCTGGCCGCGGTGTCAAAGTCTGACAACATGGGCTGGGACTTTGCCAAAGACGTCGAGACCGACATGCTCAAAGCTGGCATTATCGACCCTGTCAAAGTCACCAAATCAGCCCTCGTCAACGCGACTTCAGCAGTGGCTATGTTGCTGACGACTGAAGCAGCCGTTGCCGACATCCCTGAGAAGGAAGCTCCAGCTGGCGGTGGTATGCCAGGTGGAATGGGAGACATGGGCGGCATGATGTAAGTCGGTCTTGTATGTGATACGAGTCATAAGCTAACCATTGCTTACTAAAAAGCCCCCGATATGGGGGCTTTTTAGTAAGCCCAAAGTAATCTTTGCTACACTGAATGCATGATAGAAATTCACCACGACAGCGAATTTGAAGCCGAGCCAGAATCAAGCTATCAGATCCTGACGACTGCTCGCTATATCGAGATGGTTTCACAGCGTCAAGGCGTTGGGCTGACCGAGGCAATCGCCAGGGGTGACGATGAGGGGATGCGCGCCAACTACGTCCTGCATACTGAAAAATTGATCGACACCATGCGCCATGGCTTCAAGCGTGAAGAGGGTATTGATCACGAGCAGGCCGATGTCGTGTTCTTTCTTGACAAGTCAGCTCGACCGCTGGAGTGGTTCACAGAGGCATTTTGGGAGGTTTTTAAAGAAGCCGATGGCAGTGTTCCGGAGAAACCTGAGCGCAAGTTTATCAATTTGCACGCCCAAGAATCACCAGGGGGAGCTCGGCCTGATGCTGCTGTCGTGTCGCAATCTGTCCGCGATGGTCAGTTTGACGAGGAGGTTAGTGAAATGCAGGCTATCTACCCGGATATGGCCGGTAAAAATATCCTAGTAGTCGATGAGGTCAGCGTCAGTGGTGCCACCGAGAGAATGGCCTATGAGCTGTTTCGTCGGGCTTTTCCCGAGGCTCACATCAAGTCGGCCGCTTGGATGGGCGCCGGCAAGAAGCTAGACAAAGCTGGCAACAGCTTTCCGGTTGAGATCCCCGTCTGGTATAGCAAGGTATCTGAAGAAGGCAGAGGTATCCGCCCACTTGATGCCGAGAGGTCACGGCAATCCGCGAGTTTAGCCCAGCGCGAAGGGGGTCTCATTCTCTCGACGGGCCTCGAAGCTGAGAAGCCTGATTTGGATGCACAAAGATTACGCAGAGAGTTTCAGCAGCTGGCTCGCGATGTGGTGTCTGGCAAGCAGCCAATTATTCCGGCCGACCCTGATAGTGATAGATATGAGGGGCTGACAATTCGTCACCCTGAGCCACCCACCAAACGCAGCCTTTTTGATTAGATGTTTACTTTGTCCGTATGTATTGACAAAAAACTGTATCTGTGATATCATATAAATCCTGGTAATTCACCAGGTTTACTTTGACAAAATGTTTGGAATCGGTCTCCGCACATCTGGAGCCCATCTGTAGAATATTCTCATCTGTCCGTATCTAGGCTGAACTGGTGAATATCTGACTCTGATCTGTCCATCAGTTTTATCGTCAGTTACAGTGTCTACTGATAGTAGTCAGATGTGCGGAGACCATCTTGGTTTCCCCGATATCAGCTGAATGGCTGATATCGAAACCGCCCTTTTGGGGCAGAGAGGAGCTCATCATGAGCTCGACCACCGAAACCACCACTGCCCCCACCACTTTCTTGAGTGAGACCATCGTCTCACTCTTCGAGCGGGAGGAGCTGTTCGCCAGCGCCGTGATGGCGCTGGCCTGGGCCCAAAAGCACGGACGAACCGTGCTTCGCCCTCCCGCTCTCGAGGCGGTGAGCAACTTGCTCACCGCCTCGAGAGAGGATCGCCGCACCCGCGGCATCTCCGTCCTGGAGCGAGCTATCTGCGCCCAGGCAGCCTGGCTGCAGCTCTTCGAGCTGTTGGCACCGGCGGGCAAGATCAACCTCCTCAAGGGGTTGGTCGAAGCCATCCGCTCGTCAGAGGCTTCCTCGGACGAGCACGCCAAGGCCAAGGCCGACGCCCTCGACGCCCTCGACGAATTTCAGAAGCGACGTGTCGCTGTCGGCTCGATGATCGATCTGATCACCGAGCTGGCCGCCGAGGAGGCTTTCGTCTTCGCGGCGCGCGATCAGCTCCGGGACTGGCAGGTCACCTGCCTTGACGCCGTTTTGGCGGGGAAGGGGCTGCGTCAGCACCCCACGACCTTGGCCAAGACGGCCGACCGTCTGAACTTCCTTTCAAGGAAGTTCTTTGGCGAGGAGACTTCGGTCACCAAGCCGGCGGCCCCCCGCGGTCGTGGCCGATCGGCCAAGAAGGCCGCCAAGTCGGCTACCGATCGGGAGCTGCGCGCTTCGATGCGCGGAGACGCGCCGAAGAAGCGGTAGCTCTATTTCGCGGCGAGGTCGGGGAGGTGAGTGACATATTGTCGCTCTCGGGTATATCGGATTCGCCGATACACCTTACTCCCCGACCTCATTCCCACACAAGACTCCAAACGTTTTGTCTTCTCCCAGAGAGTTTTTAGCTCATCAAACGATGTTCTTTAAGAACTTTGTGGGAGAAGATCGTGCCCCTGAGGTAACTCAGGATCTTCTCAACCGCACCTATTCCCCGCAAAAGGAGTTTTTTTGAGCACCACCGCACAGACCCAAACCTGTCCGACCAGATCCAAGCCGCTCACGACGCGGTTGTGGGCATCGGTGTTCGATCCTGCCCAATCGGCAGTTCCGAACACCACCCTCCCTAAGGAGAGCCGTTGACTATCAACAATCTTCTCTCCAGCGGCGAGCCCGCTTGTTTCCCGACCCTCCGGTCCGGGCACCAGCCCCGCTCCCAGGCCTAACCGCTTGGGCACAAACAAGTGCTGGCCCCTTACCGGGCCGGCACTTCATCTTTTATACTCACATTTATGCAGCGTACGAAACCAAAAGCAGCCACACTAATCATTGACTAAACTGTCAAAACTTGCTATCATTATGAGTCCGTGAGAGCCACTAAAAACTGTGTGATAGCACCTATATCATCCTGTATACATAGCCCTACGGAGCACCCAAACCGCACCTACCAAAGGAAGAAATCCTTGAAAGATCTACCTAAACTAACACTACTTGATGTCATGCATGAAGTGGCTGATGCCTCTATACGGGTAATCGAACTGGGGCACGTTAATCTCAGTCGTTACTTCGGCCCACACACCACAAAACGAAACATCGAGAAAATTATCGAGAGCCTTCAGTCGGACCGGATTGCAGAAATGCGCCTCGGTGTTGAGTTCTTCCGTCAAGCCCACGAGACTTGGCTCCAAGATACTCATCTTATAAAGCGCTGCGAAAAGGATCTCAACCTAAAGCTGGCCGAGGCCTGGGATGTCTTTCCGCATTGGGCACTGCTCATTATGAGCTCTGATTCAGATTGGGAGACAGCTCGGCGAGATGATTACTTCAACCAAGCGTTGAAAGAAATTTCTGATGCTCAGCAGCGGCTGCTGCATCCGGCCACGCGCAGGCAGCCTATTACCTACGAGGAGCTAGCTGAAATCGATTCAGCCATGAAGGCCCTCTCCATGGCGTTGGCACGTTTCCACCCTGATGACTATCAGGAATTTTTCGACCCCAGTGAGCGACAGCTCATCGAGGCCTAATTCCCTGGCGGGACCCACATGGGGCTTGATTTGGACTTGTTCCGAATCAAGCCCCTTTTTCTATTTAGTGAAATAATCAACTATCAGAGTCATAAAAAATGAAGTGACCCCCAGTGTGTTGGCTCGGGAGAGGTACACACTGGGGGTCGAAGCTGGCAACACAGAGGAGTGCATTACCAGCCGAACTTGCGAGCTAGGCGATGGTGACTAGGGGGTCAAGATGCAGGCGCGAGGTCTGCAACTTGGTATTGACCTCCTCGGCCCATTCGGCCATCTCGGGGAATTCGCTCATCTGGCGAAAACGCTCTGGCCAGCTGGGGTGCTTGGGTGCACGGAGGTACCAGTAGGTCATTGAATCCTGAAGACAAGTAGTGAAGCCACCCTGGATTCGGCCGACCTTTCGGAATTGCTCGAAGGCTGCTTCCAACCAGATCATATATCTGTCGGCTGAGCCGCAGATCTCCATGTGCCAGACGCGGCGCGAACTGGTTGTGCCGACGTCATACTGACGACAAGACAGATTGAGTGCAGGCTCGAAGTTGCCTGATTTGGCAGCAGACAGGGCATTCGCGAGATCACGTTTGCCTTGCTGAATTCTTGTCTTTTCTCGTGGCATAGGATGCCTTTTCTACTAGGTGCGGATAGGAAATATCGACGATGGTGCTCCGTGTCGATTCGTAGATATTACAATGAATCTCTTCCTAGCGCAACCTCTGGTGGATATCTGGAGAATCAGTATAATGAAGCTATGAAAACTCTCACCGAACTTCTCACCCTCGACCATCACCACATTCTTGATTCGATCGACGTCCAGCCAGATCATCTACGGCTAAATTTTGCTGATGAGATGGACCAGGACATCACGCCCGAGTGGGGAGTCGGCCTGACGAACATCGTGCTGGCTGGCATGGGTGGCTCGGCGCTGGGGGCAGACATTCTGCGCACTTGGCTGGGTGGTCGGCTGAATGTCCCATTTGAGATCGTCCGGGGTTACAGTTTACCTGGTTATGTTGATCAGCGAAGTCTGGTGATCATATCGAGCTACTCGGGCAATACCGAGGAGACTCTGGCAGCACTTGATGATGCCTCGAAGCGTGCAGCCCGCATCGTCATCATGACAGCTGGTGGGAAGTTGCTCGAAATTGCAGAGGCTAAGGACTACATGTTGTTAAAACTACCACAAGTCACGCAGCCGCGTCTTGGAGTACTGGCGTCTCTCAAAGCGCTGGCTTGCCTGGTCGAAGATGCTGGTTTGGTCAGCGCCACGGATTTGCGCCGCGAGCTCCTGGACGTGGCCAATTTTCTTGATCTGGGGAAGTCAAAGTTTAACCTCGATAATCAGTCCAAGGAAAATATGGCTTTGACGATAGCCAACGGCTTGGTTGGCAAGCCTGTAATCATCTACGCTGGTGCAAGCCTACGGTCGGCGGCTTACAAGTGGAAGATAGATATCAATGAGAATGGCAAGCAGCTGGCTTGGTGCAATGTTTGGCCGGAGCTAAATCACAATGAGCTGCAAGGCTGGCAATTTCCTGAAGTCAAGAAGATGGCGATGGTCGCTCTGACCAGTAGTTTTGAGCACGACAGGGTAAAGAAGCGTATCGCGGTGACGGAAGAAGTCCTCGCAGAGTACGATTATGTGCCGGTTGTAGTCGAGGCTGAGGGCGCTACACCGTTGGCGCAGTTGCTCTGGACAGTTTTGTTAGGGGACTATGTCTCGGCCTATCTGGGACTGCTTAATGGCATCGATCCTACACCAGTTGATCTCGTAGAAAGTTTCAAGAAAAAGCTCGGCTAGACGTGACTCGGCAGTTTAAGCACTTCGCTTTTGGCGTCATCTAAAATGAAACAACGACTACTCTGGCTGCTGGCCCTCGAAGTGCTGATAGCCGTGGCCATGACGGCCCGTTGCTACACACTGGCCGGCTGTCAGGACGCACTGTGTGTTCCGGTTGGCAACAGTATTAGTTTGACGTGTCTGAGCCTGGGACTGAAGGTATTCGGCGCCTTAGCTGGCTCGACCTTGATCGTGGCATTCTTGATGGCCCGCGATCGACGTTAGCTTTGATAAGCCTCCCTAACTAATATTTTCGAGGATCCAGGTGGCGACATCATCAGGGACTGCCATGGTGCTGAGGCGAGATTGGCGGACGAGCGCAAAGTCTTTCAATAGTGGGTTGGCCTTGAAGCGAGCTAGTTCGAGTGGGTTCTCGTATTTTTTGACAAACGTGACATAGACGGTCCAGTAGTTGGTTGGATCATCCGGGTTGGGGAAGGGCTCAGAGTCGACTTTGGCGAGGCCGACGATGGCACGTTGTTTGCCAGAGTGGTAGACGAACATCAAATCACCCGGCGACATGGTGCTGACAGCTTTGAGGGCAGCGTGGTTGTGTATGTCGTCCCAGCGCGTCCGGCCTTCTTCGGCGAGGTCGTCGATCGAATAGTCG
>Ga0105047_10001656_pt1 | contig 39929 bp, 37 predicted proteins | sample MAT04_FD_78384 | JGI IMG/M metagenome (GOLD analysis project Ga0105047, IMG submission 78384) | Freshwater microbial communities from Lake Fryxell liftoff mats and glacier meltwater in Antarctica - MAT-04 (megahit assembly) | ecosystem: Environmental > Aquatic > Freshwater > Ice > Liftoff...
AGATCACCTCCTACTATATCACAGGTATTTTCCTATGCGGGCATGAACCCGCATAAAATGTTGTTGGAACCTGCAGGAACCTCGCAGGGTTGCCGGGTCTAGGGCAAGTCTCCCCAACCACCTCCGGAACCGATGTACACTTGCTGAAATGGTTCACCAAGTCGCTTCTGCCCTAGGTTGTGCCGCCACTGCCCCCCGCAAGCGCGGCGCACAAGCCCCCGCGAACGCCTACGGTCACTTCGATGCATCGGGCTCGGCATTCGTCATTGAGGACGTCCTAACCCCGCGACCATGGATCAACGTCTTGGCGAACGATCGGTACGGCATTGTCCTCAGCCAGGCCGGGGGCGGCTTTAGTTGGGCGGGTAATTGCCAGCTGTTCCGGCTAAACCGCTGGGAGCAAGACTTGGTGGCCGACAACTACGGCCGTTGGATCTACGTGCAGGACTGCGAGGCGCCCGACCGCGTGTGGTCCACCGCTTATATGCCCACCCGAATCGAAGCCGACGTGGACACGGTGACCCACGGGCTGGGCCAAACCACGTTCTCGCGAGTTCTACATGGCATCCGCACGGACCACACCGTATTCGTTGCCGATGAGGAACCCGGCGAGCGCCAAATCTTGACGGTGACCAACCAATCGGATCAACCCCGGCTAATTCGTTTCGCCCTCGCGATGGAATGGCACCTCGGCAGCATTGGTGACTGGCACCGCGAGTTCCACCGCTTGTTCATGGAAAGCCACGACGAGGGAGATTCTCTGTACGCGTGGAAGCACCCGGGCCTCGAAGAGCATCAGCAAGCGAACCTTGCGGAGCCGATCGTCGCGGGGGTCCGCTGGGTGGGCGTTGATTCGGTGCGGTGGTCCACCGATAAGCTGGCGTGGCTCGGACGGTGCGGCGACCCCGCCCATCCCGCCGGTTTAGATGCGGCACCTGCGGGCGACCGCAACGGTCGGTGGGACGATCCGATCGCGGCGGGAGTCGTAGAGATCGCGCTGGCACCGGGCGAGACCAGGACGGTAGCGCTTGCCATTGGGGCCGCCGTGCGGGCCGAACTTGACCCTTGGTTGGCGAGCATTACGGTGGCCAACTCGCTCAACCTCCGCAACGAAGTCGAGGCGAACTGGCAGGCCCGATGCGGCGCGCTGGAAGTGGACACGCCCGATGGCGCGCTCAACGCGATGCTCAATGCGTGGCTTCCGTACCAGGCCATCGCCGGACGGCTGGACGCCCGGTGCGCCTATTACCAGCAGGGCGGGGCGTACGGCTATCGCGACCAGTTGCAAGACAGCCTGATGCTGCTAGCCACGGAACCCGAGCGCACCCTCGTCCAACTGGTCCGCCACGCCGAAGCGATGTACTCCGACGGTGGAGTCCGCCATTGGTGGCACCCTGACTCGGAAATATTTGTTGAATCGCGGCACAGCGACACCTGCCTGTGGTTGGCCTATGGGTTACTGGCGTACCTGGACGAAACGGCGGACCTCGCGGCCCTGAATCAGGTCGCGAATTACCTGGACAGGGCGGCCCAGCGACCTACCGGCGACACCGGTAGCCTGCTGGATCACGCGATACGGGGCATCGAGCGCGCGCTCGATCGTCGGTCGCCCCGCGGGTTGCCCCTCATTGGCGCGGGCGACTGGAACGACGGACTGAGTCACGCTGGCCTAGAGGGCCGGGGCGAATCGGCTTGGTTGGCGATGTTCCTATTCGAAATCCTCACTCGACTTGAGCCGGTCTTGCGCCGGGTGGGCGAAACGGATCTCGCCGATCGCTACGCGTTCGAAGCCGAAAATCTACGCATGGCGGTGGAAACCCACGCCTGGGATGGTGACCGTTACATTGGCGGAACTCGCGACGACGGGCGCCCGTTTGGCGCACGCGAGTGCGAGTCCGGGAGTCGGTTCCTCAACCCGCAAACGTGGTCGGCCATCACGGGCATCGGCGATCCGGGACGCGTTCGAACCGCCCTCGAGGGGGCGAAAGCTGACCTGGTGACCGACTTTGGCGCGCTCTTGCTCCGTCCGGCTTACGCCCAGGTGGACCCGACCATTGGATACATTACGCGCTACGCCCCGGGCCTGCGCGAGAACGGGGGCGTGTACAGCCACGCCAGCACGTGGGCCGCGTGGGCCTACGCCTTGGTCGGCGATGGCCCCACCGCGTGGCGCATCGTGCGGGGGATGTTGCCGCCCGTGCGGGCGGCGGCTGATGCCGAACTCTACGCCGCCGAGCCGTACGTGATGCCCGGGAACTTGGACGGCCCGGACTCGCCGGTGGCGGGCCGCGCGGGCTGGACGTGGTACACCGGTAGTGCGGCTTGGCTACGCCGGATTGCCGTGGAACAGATCCTCGGCGTGAGGGCAACCATGGCGGGCCTAGTGATCGAGCCTCTCTTGCCGCCCGAGTGGGCCGGGGCGAGCCTCGTTCGACCGTTTAGAGGCAACGTTTACCGCATCACTCTGGACGGGCCGGGGCCGTACGCGATGACGGTGGACGGCGAAACTCATCATGGACCACTTAACCTTACGCCTCAATCGAAGGAAGTCAAAGTGCATCTGACGACGATCGCCTGAACCGGAACATTCGGCCGGGAGCAGTCCAGTACACTAGTCGCCATGTCGACACAGCGGAGCCGTCGCTCGGCGATCGTTGCCGCCTCGGTCCTTGCGACCGTCACCTTGGGGCTGTTTTACGTGTTGCAGTACCAGGGGCCTGAGAGCGTGGTGTGGCGCTTCGTGGGCAAGGTCAGCGAGCGCAGCGCCCCCGGCGTGGCCCCGTTGCTGGTGGAGCCCATCGGCGACCCTTATGCCGCTGCGCAGGTCCGGCTGGTGTCCTCTATTCTAGGCAGCGGCGGGCGGATGTCGGTGATCAGCGCGCGACAGCTCGGCGCACAAGCCGAAGTCAAGACGATCTTCCGATTCCCCAGCGGCCAAACCGCCGGGTTGCGATGGTACTTACGGAAGGACAACGCCCGTTGGCGAGTGGACGCGACCGCCACGGTTGACGGAATGCGGATGCCCTAACCATCGGTTACAACGTATTGGTGGGGTTTAATGGAACCTAATGAAGCGTCGAGCGGGTCGCGTCAACTTCTTGGCGGTGCTAGGAATACTGGGAATCCTCATCATTGGGGTTTTCTTCGTGATCGGGGGTGAGTCCGCCTCTAGCGTCGCCAGCCGATTCTTCACGGCCCTCGCCCGGGGCGACGCCAAGGCCTTGGCGAACGTGAGCTACATGCCGGGACTTGCGCCGGCCGAGATTGAGAAGAAGTGGGAGTACACCACGCAGGTGGTTGCCCCGCACTATCCATTCCGGTGGGAGGTCGTCAATGAGTCCCGCGCGGACGAGACCAACGCCGCCGTGACGATCAAGATGTGGAAGAACTTCGGCGACTCAGGCAGTTACGACGAACGCTTCGGCGTGCCGATGGTACGTCAGGACGGCAAATGGCTCGTGGACGTGCGAGGAATTCCCCGCAAGATGTTCCCCGGTCTGCCTCGCTAACGCGAGGGCATTGCCCGAGTGTCCCCGTCCCCGTGGCCGTCGAGCATTGCGCCTCATGAGAGAGGACGTTGCATGAGCGCCGTAGGCGAAACCTTTACTTTCCTATTCACGGACATCGAGGGCAGCACCCGTCAGTGGGAGCGTGATGCACCGGCGATGGACGCGGCCGTTGAATGTCACGACGGGATCCTGCGGGAAGCCATTGAGGCGCACCGGGGGCGTGTGTTCAAGACGATCGGCGACGCCTTCTGTGCCGTCTTCTCCTCCGCGCCCGAAGCGGTTGCGGCCGCGGTTTCGGCGCAACAGGTTCTGACCGAAACAAGCTTCCCCGGCATCGGCGCAGTGCGCGTTCGTATGGCGTTGTACACCGGCCAGGCGCGTGCCCGGGAGGACGACTTCTTTGGCACGGCCCTTAACCGGGCGGCCAGACTCTTAGCGCTGGGACACGGCGGGCAGATCCTGCTGGGCGCGGCGACGGGCGAGTTGGTGCGGGGCGATGTCCCGCTCGATTGTCGCCTCCACGAGCTGGGGTCGCACAAGCTCCGAGACGTCGAAGGTACCGAACTTATTCTAGAGGTGATGTTCCCGGGGATACGGTCCGACCGGCCGCCGTTGCGCTCCAGCGACTCGTTCCCCAATAACCTCCCGCGCGAGCTCAACCCGTTCATCGGCCGCGAACGCGAGATCGAAGATCTTCGTCGCCTCTTACTTGACCATCCGCTGGTGACCCTCGTCGGGGCCGGGGGGTGCGGCAAAACCCGCCTTTCATTGCAAGTCGCCGCAGATCTATTGCACCGGTTTGATGACGGCGTCTGGTTGGTCGAACTCGCCGCCATTCAAGACGCCAGCTTTACGGGGCGGGCCGTGGCCGCCGCTTTGGGCGTAGCCGAGGAATCCGGGACGCCAATTGACGAGTCGTTGTTACGCTACCTCAAGGGCAGAGATGCGCTACTGATCCTAGACAACTGCGAGCACGTGGTGGCCGAGTGCGCCCGCCTGGCGGACACGCTGCTGCGGGCTGCGCCGCGCCTGCGCATCCTCGCCACCAGTCGTGAAGCGCTGGGCGTGGTGGGTGAGCGAGCGTGGCGCGTCCCGTCCCTGACGCTTGCCGGAGGCTTGGAGCGGAGCCTGGACGACCTGCTGGAGCAAAGCGAAGCCGCGCGGCTATTTGTGGAGCGAGCCCGAGGCGCGAAGCCGGATTACGCGCCTGCCGATAGCCAAGTCTCCGCAATCACCGCCATCTGCCGTCGCCTAGACGGGATTCCGCTGGCGATCGAATTGGCGGCGGCCCGTATCAAATCGCTGCCCGCCGATCAGATTGCGGCCCGATTGGATGACCGGTTCCGTCTGCTAACCGGCGGATCGCGCACGGCCCTCCCGCGTCAGCAAACACTCCGAGCCGCGATCGATTGGAGTTACAACCTCCTCACCGAAAGTGAACGGAGTTTGCTGAACCGACTCTCCGTGTTCAGCAACGGTTGGACGCTGGAGGCCGCCGAGAACGTCTGCGCGGACGACGACATGGAGGAATGGGAGGTTTTGGACCACCTTTCGCTGTTGGTAGACAAGTCACTGGTGGTTTACGATGAGCCCCGGGGAGAGGCGCGTTACCGGCTATTGGAATCGGTGCGGCAGTATTCCCGGGAAAAGCAGGCCGACTCGGTCAGCGCGTGGACCACGCGAAGCCGCCACGCCGACTACTACCTTGAACTTGCGGTGCAAACCGAGCCTTTGGTGAGTGGGCCGGAGCAAGTTCAATACTTGGATCGCCTGGAACTGGACCACGATAACTTCCGCGCGGTGCTGGAATGGCGCATGGTGGACGCTACCGAGAGCGACACCTTTCTGCGACTTGCCAAATCGCTTGCCCGGTTCTGGGAGGTTCGGGGACACTACCGTGAAGGTCGGACATGGCTGCACGCGGCCTTGGAAACCAGCGTAACGGCCGACGACGACTTGAGAATGCGCGCTCTGAACCAGCTGGGTAATTTGTGCCGCGAGCAGGGCGACCTGACCGCCGCACGCGAGGCTTTCCAGCGCAGCTTGGACTTGGCGCTCAGTCTCGGCTTCGAGCGTGGGCTCGCGATCCTGTTTAACAACTTGGGGATTGTGGAGGCCAACGCCGGAAACTACAGGGTGGCGGCCGCCCAGTACGACTCGGCCGTCGCCAAGGCTCGCGAGTTAGGCGATGAAGGTCTCCTGGCGATGGCGCTGGACAATTGCGGCAGTGCCCTCACCAAAATGGGCGCGTACGATGAGGCGCGGGCCCTGCACCACGAAGCCCAAGCCGTCTTTCGGACCCGGGACGACGCGCGGGGGTTGGCGATCTCCCTCATCCAGCTTGCCGACCTGGACCGACTGACGCACGATGCCCCAGCGGCGGCAAAGAATTACGCGGAAGGGTTTATATGCCTGCGGGAAGTTAGGTTCCGGGCGGGCATCATCGGGGGACTGGAGGGGCTGGCGATGCTGCTCGCCGAGGGGTCCGACCCGGTCCTATCGGCCCGCCTGTTGGGCGCAGCGGAAGGACTACGCGACGCTACGGGATCGCGACGAACCGTGCCGGGACAGCAGGAAATCACCGAGCTGGTGACCAAACTAACCGCCGTATTAGGCGCAGACGAGTTGGCCGACCGGCGCACACTAGGCCGCCAGACCAGCGAAGATCAAGCCATTGAGTTGGCGCTCCGCGCTTGCCAGCAAGTGCAGGACGCGGCGGATAAGTCCTAGGCGCTACGGGCCGCTTTGATGCGGTTGAGCGCGATTTCCATCTCTCGCGTGGCCTCGTCCGAGGTCATGGAAGAGTCCTCGCCCCGTAGGGCGCGACGGGCGCGATCCAGCGATGCTTCCGCCGACTTGAGGTCAATGTCGCGGGAGCGCTCGGCTTGGTCGGCCAGCACGGTCACGTGTTCACCGTCGACCTCCATGAAGCCGCCGCCAATCGCGACGGTTTCGCGCTCGCCGTTCAAGTCGCGGTACTCCAAGAGACCGGGCTTGAGGGCCACGATCAACGGGATGTGTCCGCGAAGGACGCCCAAGTAGCCGTCATGACCCGGTGCGATGAGAGACTGAACTTCATCATCCACAACGGTGCGGTCAGGGGCGACAACGGAAAGGCGGAACGACGACATAAGCCAACGTTTACTATGGCATATCGGGGCGGCGTAAGCCAAGCCAAGCGGCGGGGATTACCGTATCGCCTTAGGCTCGTACCAGGGTCAGGATTGAGACCTCCGGCGGGCAGAAGAGGCGCGAGGGCGGGCCGGTCGTTCCTACCCCGCGCGATACATAGATCGGCGTGGGGGCGTGCGGATAGAAACCACGGATATACCGCTTCCCTTCGCTGCTTGTCATGGGGGCCCAACCCCACGGGGTCAAAAACTGACCGCCGTGGCTATGCCCACTCAGCATCAGTAGCGGGCCTTCGGGTAGCCAGTCCACCATGTCGGGCTCGTGCCATAGCGCCACGATGGGGAGGCGACCCTCGACGGACATCATTGCGCCAAACGGGTCAGCACGGTGTGCGTTGGCCGAGTTGATGCCCAACCAAGTCACGCCCAAGTGGTTCCACGATTCGTTACGCAGAAGCCGGATGCCAAAGTCCTCAAAGATCGGCACGAGACTTTGGGCATCGCCCTGCAGGTAGTCGCGATTCCCCGGCACCGCCACCACGCTGCCTTGCATGAGGATCAACGGCTCAAGGACGTGGCGCAACATGGCCTCACTGTCCGATTTCCAGCGACCGACGTAGTCCCCCGCCAGCACGACCATGTCGGGCTGAGCATCAAGTGCCGCCGCCACGGCGCGTTCGCCCAAGCGCACGGATTGACTCTCGCGCAGGTGAAGGTCCGCCAGGAGCGCAATGGTGAAGCCATCCAAGCGGCGCGGCCACCCCGGAATCGGTAGCACGCGACGCTCCACGCGTAACCGTTCGGATTCCACGAGGGAGCCATAGAGGAACAGGCCCGCGCTCGTAAGCAACGAACCCCCGATTAGGTGACGCAACTTCACGGTAACTAGCGTACCGAACTTCCGCCTAGCCTAATGGCTTGATCAATCGAATGGAGTAGATCGGAAAGATTAATGGGTGCGCGCCGCACCGCAGGACGATAACCTGGCTGTCCACCGCCTCAATCATGCCCTCGTCGCTGCTCGCGTTGTTCTCGCCCGAGAAGATCCGCACCCGCATTCCCACTAACGACTTTAGAATTTCACTCATATCAATTGGTCCTACCGAATTGGGGGCGGTGGGGTTGAGCCCAGGGCTTCCATGACTCGTTGGGCGACCACCGGACTCCCGAAAGGCGGCATCAAGTACAACCCCTGACTGATCAAGCGAGTGGATTCCACCAGTCGCTGCGACGCGGCGATGCCGATCTCCAGCGCGTCTTCATCGGTCGCGGCCTCCGCCATCGACTTGCGAAGGGCCGCGGGAATCTCAATGCCGGGCACTTCGTGGTGCATAAACTCGGCGTGGCGGCTGCTCCGCACGGGCAAGACTCCGGCAAGAAACGGGAGCTTGGCCCGGCCGCAGGCTTCGGCCGTGGCTTCCATGTGGGCGAGTTCGTAGAGCGGTTGGGTGTAGACCAAATGCGCGCCGGCCTCGGCCTTACGCATCAGCCGGTCTAGTTCCAGATCGGCGTCGGCGGCGAGGGGATTGTAGGCCACGGCAATGGTGAACGCGCAACGCGCTCCAACGCTGTAGCCCGCGAGATCCACGCCCTCGTTAAACCGGCTCATGATGCGCACGAGGCCGATGGCGTCCACGTCAAATACGCTTGTGGCGCTGGGGTAGTCACCGATATTGGCGGGGTCACCGGTGATCGCCAGGATATTGCGCACCCCCATCGCGTGCGCCCCCAGCAGGTCCGCCTGGATGGCCAACAGATTCCGGTCGCGGCAGGCAAAGTGCATCACCACCTCGATGCCGACCTGGTCTTGGATAAGTTTACTGGCGGCCAGCGGGTTCATCCGCAGGCGCGCCCTCGCGCCGTCGGAGATGTCCACGACGTCCGCGCCGGCAATTTTCAGTTGGCGACTACCCGCCAAGACTTTCGCCACGTTCAGCCCGCGCGGCAAATCCATCTCAACCGACAGGACGAACTTACGGCCTAGTTTTTGACGGAGTTCGGTGGGCGGACTTTCGGGCAGGGGCTTGCGTTCTTTGACCTCGTGCTTCACCGAAGCCCGCACCGCGGGTTTCAGGTCTCCCTTATCAATGATCCGGCGTAGGGCCGCGATGTGCTCGGGCCGGGTGCCGCAGCATCCCCCCAGAATGGTCGCGCCGGCTTCCACCAGCCGAGAAGCGGCCCGCGCAAAGTACTCCGGCTCCGTGTCGTACACCACTTGCCCGCGCACCAGCTGGGGCAATCCGGGGGTGGGAAAGGCCAAGACGGGGCGGTCGGTGACCTCCCGAACCTGCCGAATGATGTCCACCATCCGCTGCGGACCGACCACGCAGTTCGCGCCGATCGCCGCCACATCCAAGTCATGCAGCACCTGCGCCACGCGCTGGGGCAAGCCCTCGGCTAGGGCCTCGCCGTCCTCAATAAAGGCGCGGCTGGCCACCACGGGCAACCCCGTAGCCTCGCGCACGGCATCAACCGCCAGCACTAACTCATCTAGGTCAAGAAAGGTTTCGAGGATCAGCGCGTCCACGCCGCCTTCGGCCAACCAGATCGCTTGCTCCACGTAGGACTCGCGAAGTTGGTCGGCAGGCGTGGTGCCAAGTGGTTGCAGATGGCGGCCCGCCGGGCCCATTGCGCCCAAAACGACGCGGTCACCCGCTACTTCCCGGGCGAGGCGTGCGCCCGCCCGGTTGATGGCCTCAACGTCCAGACCGAGCCCTTCCAGGCGCAATCGGTTGGCCATAAAGGTGTTGGTTTCGATGAAATCGCTGCCCGCGGCGTAATACGCGGCGTGGCTGTCTCGCACCAGATCCGGAGCGCCAAGGTTTGCCTGATCGTAGGGCGTGCGGTCAAAGCCTCGGCTGGCGATGAGGGTGCCATTGGCCCCGTCGCCAAGGATCACCGGACGCGCGGCCAGAAGCGCAAGAAATCGATTCGCGGGCGTGTTGCTCAAGGAGTTCCCAGTGTACTGGGCGAGAAGGGGGGAAGCATCAGATCCGGTTCCGTAGGTAGCCTCATCGCCAAGATGACAGAAACAAACGGTTTTTGCGTGGTGTTCGACCTCGGGGGGGTTTTGGTCCACGTTGCGCACAAGTGGGGCGACGCCTTGGATCAGGCGCAAGTGGCCCCCGGGCGCCCCGAAGCCGTCCACGACGTACTCGAAGCATTCGATGAGTTCCTGACGTATCAGGCCGGTGTGACCACCGACGACTCCTACCTTGACGCCCTCACCCGGTTCCTAGGGATCGAGGATCCTGGTAGCGCCTTCCGCGTGCACCAGTCCATCCTCACTCAGCCTTACGCCGGGACCTCCCAAATGGTGGAGGAACTCCATACGTTGGGGTACCGCACCGGGTGCCTCAGCAACACGAACGCCCCGCATTGGGCCGCCCTGTTGGACCCGGAGCGCTACCCGGCAATCGCCGCCTTACAAACTCCGGCGGCAAGCCACCTGATGGGGTTGGACAAGCCCGATCATCGCATCTATCGGGCCTACGAAGCGCTGATTGGGGCGGCTCCGGAAAACATTGCGTTCTTCGATGACAACGCCGCAAACATCGCCGCCGCGCGGGAGCTGGGGTGGAAAGCGTTCCTTAAGTCGCCAGAAGCAGAGACTCCGGCGGCAGTGTGGCACGCCCTTGGAGGACTTGGGTGGCCCATCCATCCCGCATCGGCATCGACCTCGATTGCATCCTCAATCCCCTCCGGTTCGTAATGGTTTGAGGTAGCGAGAGAACGTTCATGGCAAAACCACCCCCCATCGTCCCTTACGATAATAACTCTTTGGGAACTTACGGCAGCAACAGCCGGGTTGCGGCGATCGGCAACCCACTCCCGGCGGTTATTTTCATCATCACGATGATCCTGGGGGCGGTGATCTTCCTCCCCTCGGGTACCGAGATCATGAAAGTGCTAGGGATGCTGGGCAGCCTGTTCGTGGGCACCATGTTCGCCAGCACCATCCGAATTGCCGCGCAGTGGGAAAAAGCACTGGTGTTCCGCTTGGGCCGTTTCCACGCGATTAAGGGGCCGGGGCCGTTCGCGGTCATCCCATTCTTCGATGCCGTTCGCCTGGTGGACACTCGCATCCTCACGCTAGACATACCGCGCCGTCAGGCGATTACCAAGGACAACGTGCCGGTGTCGTTGGACGGCGTGATTTTCATGCGGGTGACAGACCCCAGCCAGGCCGTAACCCGCGTACGAAACTACGAGTTCGCCATTCAGCAGTACTCCCAAACTGCCCTGCGCGATATCGTAGGCTCGATGACCCTGGACGAGATCCTAGCCGATCGCGAGAAGGTCGGCAAACGCATTGAGGAGATGGTTGAAACCGAGATCGATGGCTGGGGATTGGAGGTCGCCGCCATTCGAATCCAGGACATTGAACTGCCCGAAGACCTGAAGCGTGTGATGGCGCGGCAGGCCAGCGCCGAGCGCGAAAAGCGGGCGAACGTGACCAAGTCTGAGGGCGACCGCGATGCGGCGTCGCTATTGGCAAGCGCAGCCCTGGAAATGGCGGCCAGCCCCGGCGCGCTGCAGTTGCGGACGCTCCAAACCCTGGACGGCCTGGGCGCGTCGCCCGCCAACACTGTCGTGCTCGCCTTCCCGATGGAACTGGTAGAAGCGCTCCGCTCGGTGCCACCCCTCGCCGCCGCCATCGCGGCATCCAAGACGCCCGCCAAGGTGGAACCCCCTCAGGAACCTAAGTGAACGTAACGCCTCTCACCACGGTTTTGCCTTTAGCGCACGCCATGGGTGCGCTGGTCCCCCGGGGGCCAGCCTCGCCGGCCGTGGTGGAGGTGGCCGTCGCACTTGCCGACGAGTTGATAACTACGCGACTGGCCGTGGCCGCCGGAATCTACCTTTACGTAGACGAACTGGACCGGAGCCACACGCTGAGCCAGCGAATAGAGACGGACCTAGGGGCCTATTGGCACGCAGTGATGCATCGGCGCGAGGGTGACTTCAGCAACTCCCGGTACTGGCTCAATCGCATCGTACGGATGCCGGACTTAAGAATTGCGGACTATGATGCCTACGCGTTCCTTCAGGCCGTTGCCGAGGCCGAAGGGGACCCTCCCGCCCTGGTGGAGCTTCAGCGCGCTGAATGGTCCGCGCTGATGGACCTCTCGCTCTCCGAATAACCGGACCGGGCTAGGTTCGATTGCGTCGGGGAAGGCTAGCGATGACGATCGCCACGCCAAATATCACAAAGCCCACGACGAGCCACCGGCTCCGACCTTGTTGCTCCAACTGGATGGCCGTGAGTACGCTCAGGGTGCCGAAGACCACCAAGAGCGCCCGGGTGAGTCGTTCGGCAAACGCACGCCACGCGGCAAAGAAGCGTTTCACTTTGCCGATGATAGCCGGGATGTGACGCGCGAGCCTCACAAGGGGCCATAATCGGATCAATGAGCACTGTTGTGCTAGACGCGAGCGACATCCGGCGAACGTTGGGTCGCATGGCGCATGAGATTTTGGAAGCGAACCAGGGGGCTGAGGGTCTCGTGGTGGTCGGGGTTCTCCGTCGGGGCTGGCCCGTCGCGAAGCGACTCGCCTTCCTGATGACTCAAGTTGAAGGCACCACGGTCCCTTGCGGCAAACTCGACATCTCGCGGTTCCGCGATGACCGGGTGGCCGAGGGCGAGGACGGCAGCGAAATCCCGTTTTCGGTGAACGACCGGACGGTCATCCTGGTGGACGAAGTCATCTTTACCGGGCGCACCGTGCGCGCCGCCCTGGACGGGTTGATGCGCTATGGCCGACCGCGCAAAGTAGAGCTGGCGGTACTGGTGGACCGGGGGCATCGGGAACTCCCGATCCAACCGGACTACCGGGGCCGATTATTGGCAACCGACCGCAACGACCACGTTGAGGTGCGGGTTCAGGAATACGATGGTGAGGACCGCGTGGTGCTGGTGCCGGCGGCCGAGAGGGAAATCGTTCGACCATGAAACGCAGTTTGTTGGGCATTCGAGGGTTAGAACTCGCGGAGATTGAAGATCTGTTGGGGTTGGCGGCGCACTATAAAGCGCGCATCCTGGCGGGCGAAGAGATTCAGCGAGTCCCGCGTCGGGCCATCGGGCTCCTCTTCTTTGAAGGCAGTACGCGCACCCGCGTCTCGTTTGAACAAGCGGCCGCCTACTTGGGATACCGCAGCACCAACTTTGCCGGTCCGGGGTCCAGCATGGCCAAGGGTGAGACTCTGAAGGACACGATTTTGACCCTGAAGTATGAGCGACTGGACGCCATCGTGATGCGGCACAACGCATCCGGTGCGACCCAGCTTGCCGCGACTTTCTTTGGGGGGCCCGTCATCAACGCGGGCGACGGCGAGCACGAGCACCCGACCCAAGCCCTGGCCGACGCGATGACGATTATCGAGCGGAAAGGCAGTATTCAGGGCCTTAAGATTGCAATCGTGGGCGACGTGATGCACTCGCGGGTTGCCCGATCCAACGCGTGGTTGCTGACCAAACTCGGCGCTGAGTTGAACCTGGTGGGCCCCCGAACCTTGATGCCCCCGGTGATGAGCCACCTTCCCGGCGCAATTCAGTACGACCTCCTGGCGGGCATTGAGGGCTGCGACGTCGTGATGTGCCTCCGCCTGCAACGCGAGCGCATGGACTCGGGCCTGCTAAGCAGCATCGGCGAATACCGACGGCTGTACCAAGTCAATCAGCGCGCTCTGCGGGTTGCGAAGCGTGACGCCATGGTGATGCACCCCGGCCCGATCAATCGAGGCATCGAGCTGGACGACCTGACCGCCGACGGCGTGGCCTCGGCGATCCACCAGCAAGTGGAGAACGGCATATTTGTCCGGATGGCGGCCTTGCACTGGGCCTTTGATGGATCCGGTACCGACACCCCCACGCTCCGGTTGGCGGATGGAAAGAAGGCCGCCAAGAAAGCCGCAAAGGCCGAAAAGGCGGAGAAATCCGAGCGAGCCACTACGGGAGGGAAAGCTTGAAAACGCTACTGAAAAACGGTCGAATTCTGGACCCGTCGCAAGACCTTGACATCATCGGGTCGGTGATCATGGAGGACGACCAACTGGTCGCGGTAGGACCGGACGTGACGGCGGACGATGCCGACGAGGTCTACGATTGCACGGGCCTATGGATCTGCCCGGGCTTTGTGGACCCGCACGTTCACCTACGCGAGCCAGGCGAGGAGCACAAGGAAACGATCATCACTGGCACCCAGGCGGCCGCCGCCGGGGGTTTCACCACGATTTGTTGCATGCCCAACACGCTCCCACCGCTGGACAAGCCGGAGCTGGTGGACCACATCATGGACCGATCTGCCGCGCCCGAAGCGGGCGGCGTGTTTGTTGCGCCCGTCGGGGCCCTCACCCTCGGCCTGCAAAGCGAGCGGCTGAGTGACCTATCGGCGCTGAAGAAGGCGGGCATCGTGGCCGCCAGCGACGAGGGGAGTCCGATCCAAGACTCGGTGCTAATGACCCGGGCCATGGAGTTCTGCGTTCAACTGGACCTGCCCATCATGACCCACTGCGAGGACCTGAGCCTGACGCGGGGCGGCAGCATGAACGAGGGCGGAACCAGCGCGATGCTGGGCCTCAAAGGCATGCCCCGTAGCTCGGAAGAGATCATGGTCATGCGGAACTGCCTCCTGTCGTTGCACACGGGTTGCTCGCTGCACATCCTGCGCGTGAGCACCTGGGGTGCGGTCGAGATGATCCGCCAGGCCAAGTTTCTGGGCGCGCCGGTCACGTGCGAAACGTGCCCACAGTACTTCGTCTTTACTGATGAAGCGGTGGGTGAGTTCAACCCGTTGTTCAAAACGACGCCGCCGCTGCGTACGGCGGTGGACATTGAAATCTTGTTGCAGGCGCTCGCCGATGGCACCGTGGACTGCATCGCTAGCGACCATTCGCCGCATGCCCTCTACGAGGTGCAGGTGCCGTTCGAACAAGCGCCGTTCGGGAGCGCTGGTCTGGAATCGGTCGTCGGCGTCACGCTGACCTACTTAACCCATGCTGGCATTCTGTCGCCGTTGGAAACGGTCCGTAAACTTTCCACAAGCCCAGCGAATATTCTGCGCTTGGATGCGGGAACGCTTCGACTTGGCGAAACGCCGGTGGCGCAGGTGACGGTGGTGGATCCGGACTTGCACTGGACCTTCGACGTCGCCAAGACCTACAGCAAGGGCAAGAACTCGATGTTCCAGGGCATGGAACTGAAGGGCAAGGCAATGCTGACGTTCTGCGGGGCCGAGATCTACCGGGACCGCCACTTTGATGCTGAGCGGTACACCACCCAAGACTGATATCAGGGGACAGTTCCCGCCTTGAGCAACGTAGATGATGATGATGAGCGTTAATGGCCGAACCGCGTGCTGGGCGGCGGGACTGGTTTTGGGCGTGGGGACGGCGGGTCTCCTCAGCGGTTGTCAGTCGGCGGTGCGCCTGGACCCCAACGAACCCGTCAACGCGATGCACTCCAGCGTAGACAGTCTTCGCGCCAATCTGGACTCCGCGTACGACGACCTGGAGTACCGCGTCCGCCGGGGCGAGTTCACGGCGGAGGAGCGAGATGCCCGGCTACAAGAACACGCCGCCGCGTTCGTCAAGAACATTGATATCAATCGACTTCCGGTCGATGACCTGTGGAAGTACGGCGAAATCTTTCGGACGGCGGGGCGATGGGACCTCGCTCGGGCCGCCTACGCGCTGGCGCTGAAGAATGCGACCACCGACGACCGCCGCGTAAACGACTCCCTTAAACTGGCCTTCGCCGAGGTGAAGCTGGGCAACATCCCCGCCGCGTTCCCGCTGGTTCGATCAACCTATCAGGCGGCTCCGGGCGACAAGGGCGCAATCCTGCCCGCCGTGCTGCTGGAGATCGTGCCGGCCGCGGCCGGCAAGGGTTACGAGGCGGAGTTTGCCGCGCTGTTGGTGGAGGCGATCCGACAGCACGAAACGGTCGTGGTCGACCCTGAAACCGAGGGCGGCCGCGCCTTCATTGCGGCAAAGATTTACCACATCCGAAATGCCTGGGTTCTGGCGATCAACCTTTACAACAAGGCCGGCCAGACCGCACAATCCGCAAAAACTCGCCAGGAAGCCGAGTCGAGTCTACGCCGTTTCGTTCCGGCCTGAACCGGGTTACCAGCGAATGATGTTTGCGCCCCAGACCAGGCCGGCACCAAATCCGACGGTCATGACCAACTGACCGCGTTTAAGCCGCCCTTCTTGCTCGGCTTCGTACAGTGCGATGGGAATAGAACCACCGCTGGTGTTGCCGTACTTCTGGACGTTGATGAAGACCTTCTCGTCCGGCAGTCCCAGCTTCTTCGCGGCGGATTCGATGATCCGCAGGTTCGCCTGGTGGGGCACGAACAGGTCAATATCTTCGATGGTCAGCCCCGCCAAATCCAGCAAGCGATGGCAGGCATCCCCCATTGCGTTCACGGCGAATCGGTAGGTCTCGGCCCCAGACATCTGGATCGTTTTGTGGTACTTGCACGACGAAGGGTCGCACGCCGGATGGCACGAACCGCCCACTTCGAGGTTGATGTGGAGAGCGCCCTCGCCGTCGGCCTGGACGAACGTCTTGATGATGCCGCGATCGGTGTTCTCCTCGGCCCGCAGGACAACGGCCCCGGCGCCGTCGCCAAAGAGGACGCAGGTTGATCGGTCGTCCCAGTCCACAAAGCGCGTCAGGACGTCCGCGCCAACCACCAGGATCGTGCGCGCTTGACCGGTCTTGATCATGGCGTCGGCCACCGCCAGGGCGTGAATAAAGCCCGCGCAGGCGGCGCCGATATCAAACGCGCCGGACTTCTTGGTGCCGAGGTTCCGCTGGACGAGGCAGGCCGTGCTGGGGAACAGCATGTCGCCGCTGACCGTGCCGACGATGATGAGGTCCAGTTCGTCCGGCTCAATGCCCGCACTGGCCAAGGCCTCACGGGCGGCCGCGGTCGAGATTGTGCTCGCGGACTCGTCCTCCGCAATTCTTCGACGCTCTTTGATGCCGGTCCGCTGGACAATCCAAGCATCGTTGGTGTCTACCCTTCGTTCTAAATCCTCGTTGGTAATGACCTCTTTTGGAACGTAGTGGCCGATACCTTGGATGACAGATCGCACATTCGAAAGATTCATAAGGGGAACCAATTACTTGAGGGAGGCGACACTGGATCGGATCGCGCCTACGAGGTCCACGTCCACCGCTCGCTGCGCTTTAAGCAGGGCATTGCGGATGGCCTTCGCGTTGCTGCGACCGTGACTAATGATGCACAGACCGTTCAGCCCGAGCAGAGGAGATCCCCCGTACTCGGCGTAATCCATTTGCTTTTTGACGGGGGCCAAAAGGGACTTGAGCGGTAAAAACGGAAGCTGAGCCAGCCGACCCGGCGGGAGCTGCTCGCGAATCGAACTCATGATGTACTCGGCCACGCCCTCACTCGTTTTTAAGACGATGTTGCCGACGAAGGCGTCGCAGACCACGATGTCGATCGGCTCGCGAAAGATGTCTTTGCCTTCGATGTTGCCCGCGAACCAGGCGTGCTTTGCCAGGAGAGCGTGCGATTGCTTGGCAAAGGCGTTGCCCTTGCCGGGCTCTTCGCCGATGTTGAGCAAGTGCACCTGCGGGTTCTCACGGCCCATCACATAGTGCGCGTAGGCCCGGGCCATGACGGCAAACTCTACTAGGTGCTCGGGATCAACATCGGGCGACGCCCCCGCGTCCAGCAACAGAAACCCTCCGTGAAGGTTGGGCATGGTCGTCGCGATGGCTGGACGATGGATGCCGGCAATTTGTCGCCACGATAGGAGCGAGGCCGCCGTAGCCGCGCCGGTGTTGCCCGCTGAGACGACGGCCTGGGCGGTCCCGTCCTTGACCATCCGGACGGCCACCACGAGCGAAGCGTCCTTCTTCTTCCGGAGCGCGTCTAGGGGTTTCTCGTCCATCTCAATCACCTCGCTGGCCGGGATGAGGGCGAGGCGAGGCGGGATGGGACGCGGTAACAGTTTGGAGAGCCGCTCGGGATCGCCCACCAGGCTGATGGTGGCGTGCATCAACTGCGCGGCTTCGATGGCCCCTTGGACGATGGCCTCCGGGGCGTGATCGCCCCCCATCGCATCCAAGGCGATATTCAACGCTCGGGTTCCTCGGGCTGGATCAGCTTGACGAGATGGTCAAAGGGGCCGCCAATGGGCGCGCCTTGACGTCGCTCGTCCACTGCCTTTGCCTGGGGGCAATCGCCTTCCCAGCCAAACGAGCAGAGGGCCTGGATGGGCAGATTGAGGATCACGCCCTGGCGCAGCAGGTTTTCGACGAGGAGATTGTTGTCCTCGAACAAGGGGTTTGGCTCAAACTCGGGGACTACTTTGGCGGTTTCGTCGCCGCCGAACGTACTGGGCGTACCCTCCACCGGGAACTCTTCGTCCATCGTGAAGTCCATGTCCACCTCAAGCGGACCGGCACATCGGGCGCACTCCACCACACATCGAGTCTTGAACTCGCCGTGCACCAGGAGCACATTGCCAGTACTGACGGCCTCTAAAAAGCCCTCGACCGGCGCGACCAGATCAATCTCCTCCTCGTTCGGAAGTTCCGTGGAGAGATCCACCGCAACTTTCCGACCAGGGTGCTGGAGCGCGTCATTCAGATCCAAGAGATCATCGCGCTTCATTTCAGACCCGCAGTGTACCAGCCCGGACCCACCGGGGCCGAATGCCTTCGGGCGAACGGCAGATTCGCAAGATTGCCAGTGTAAGACCGGGACGAGGCTCCGATAACAAGAAAGATGGCGATGAATCGAAATACTGCGCGACGCGAGGGCGACGCCGTGCACGGAGTCATTCTGCGGGCCCGAGCCCTCCCCCGAACGGGAGTGATTCTCGCTCGGATCGCGGCCCTGTCGCGTAATGCAGAAGCATCACCGGTCACACTGGCCCGAGCAATCTCCGTTGATCCCATATTCTCAGCTGGCGTGATCGCGGCGGTGACGGCCGGTTGGGTGGGAAATCCCCTTAAGCGTGAACCGGAGGGGCTGAACGAAGCCATCTTGGCCGCTGGGGCTCCCGTCGTGGTTCGCACCGCTTTGTTGGTCGCACTGGCCCAAATTTCGGTAGACCTGATGCGGGGCCGGGTCGTCACCGCTCTCGCCTTCGTGCAGCAGGCGGTAGGTTGTGCCCACGTGGCCGAAACCCTGGGCTCTCACTTGCAGGTTTCGGGAATCAATGGGTTCATGGTCGGAGCGCTCGGTCGAATCGGCCTGCCGGTGACAGCCTATGCGCTCGCCACGAATCACGATGCCCTCTTGCGCGGGGTCTCGGGCAGCGCCAGTCGCCCGCAAGATGCGGAGCGTTCGGCCCTCGGATTCGATCACCTGGATGTGGGGCGCGAAATCGCCCACCAATTTGAGTTGCCCGACTCGGTGGCCCTCGCTTCCGGCCCGGGAAAAGCTGGTGCTGCACCCGCCGCCCGTCTCCGTGAGGTCTCGTGGACGATTCTGGAGCAAATGGGATTCCACCTCGGACTCGCGAACGTCCCGCACGAGTTCACCGTGTCAGAGCAACGCGCCATTGGCCTCAACGAACCGACTATGGTGGCTTTGGGGCAGTGGATTCCGGAAGCCACGCACTGCGTCGAGTCGTCGTGGTGCAATGTCGTGCACGAATAACCTAAGCGCTACCTTTTTGGTCCGTCCTGATAAAGGACGGTTAAGGATTTCGAAAGACTACGCCCTTGTCGGGGGACAATGGCGGGATGAACCGGCACGGACTTCGCTGGCGGAGCGCGGGAGCGTTCACCGTCTTGTTACTGGGATTGACGGGGGGATTGGCCCATGCCGGTCAAGACACTGCGCCAGCCGCGCCCCCCGCGACGGCTCCGGCACTCAAGACTGAGTCTTCGCTCCCGGTGTTGCCCGTGTGGGCCCGGGTGGATCACCCTTTGCGCTACCGAGTGGTGTCGGAGTTCCAATCGAACGGGGTGGTGGTCAAACTGGCGGCAACCTTCGTTCAAACCTTGAAGCGCATCGAAAGTCGGCTGACGATATGGGATGCCAATTGGGAAGACTGCGCCATGCTCTTGGACGGCGAAACCTACCCTTACCCACCCAAGTCCACGGGGTCGCTCACCCGTCGAGTGACGGGTCAAGTTGAATCGGCGGCGGAGGGGATGCCCCTAATCGACATGGACCGGATGTTCCTTGCCGCCGTCTTCGTTCCCCCCACCGAGACCCTCAAAGCGGGCCAGACGGTCGAAATCCGGGATGAATATCCAGAAACGGCAAAATTTCGATCGATCACGCGAACAATTACTTTTGAGGGCACCGACCAAGTGGCCGAAAAGTCTGGGTTCGTGGTGCTTGTCCGGCTAAAGGAAGCCGGTTCTGGGTTCGAATCGTCCACAAAGTACTGGATTACGCCCGATGGACTCGTCCAAAAATTCGAGTCGAAAGTGACCGGTTTGCCCGTTCCGAGCATGGGTGTGACGCTTGATGGGACCCTGAAATCGGAACTGATTGCCCCATAACGCACCAACCGATAGCGAAAGGCGAGCTAAACCGGGCAAACTATGCGCGTCGGATGAACGTCCTACGCATGGGATCGGTTTTTAGGCAGGGCTCTGAGGGACGAACGGTTAGGGACAGCATGATGCGCAACGCGGTGGGATTAGGCAAGTGGTCGTTGGCGGCGTTGGCGGCCATCGTGGTCGCCGGATGCGGCGGTAGCGGAAGCAAAGGGGGCGGGACGATAGTCACGCCAACGGGACGGACCGTACCGGTCATCACACTCGGGGCAGAAGCCTCGGTGCAACCGGTCTTTCTTTCCGGTGCCCAGCGCTCTTTCGAAATTGGATCGCAAGTCGCGGTCATTGACTTTGTAGAGTTCACGAATGAATCGGGGGCGGTGGTGCCGTCGCCGGACCGAGTGAACTTTACGCCAATGTTCGTGAACCTTAGCGGGTACACGATCAATTCGCGGTCGTTCTCGGTGGCGTTCGCCGCCAACGAGTCCAGCCAACGATTTACCGAGTTCCCGCTCCAGATCGCCTCGATTCGGGAAGTCACGGACATCGATGGGAACACGATTCTGCGTTACGACCAGCGCACCAGTGCGCCCAACCCGTTCGACATCAACCTCCGGGTCTTCCCGGGACGATACTCGTCGATTCAAGTTCGGCTGGACGACCTCGTCGTAAGCTACGACGATATTGCGGGTATTCAGTTTGACGAGGACCGATTTACCGAAATCAACTACAACCCGAAGCTGTCTCCGCCACGGATGACGTCGTTCCTGTCCGACTACGTCGCGTTCGACATCAGCGGCCTGACGGCGGCGCAACGGCCGACCCTTAGCACCAGCGAGGACGCGGACCGAGTGCTGTTCTCCGGTGATCGTATCGCGCTCTCCAACGGCGTGGGCGCCGACAGCCTGCTTGAAGTCTTGGATACCGATGGGACGACCTTCACCGGCACGCTGAACCCAGCGAGTACGATTCAGGGCACCTCCACCCTCCCGACGTACACCCTGGAAGCTGAGGACCCCTCGTTCTCCACCATTGTGTCCCTACTCGGCGTGTGGCGCGACAGTAGCCGGGTCATCACCACCACCGACACGATCACGGCGGTTAGCTTCCCCAACAGTGCAGAATCCGATACCCCGCAAACTGACGGGGATCGTCAGCAGTTCCTGATCTACCAGACCAACGGCGGCGTGATTACCTCGATGTGGCAGGGTGAAGTCACCTTCGGCGATCCCGACAATGGCGGCGGCGACACCACGAAGGGGACCTTCTTAATCTATCCGATCTCTACGTTGGACGATGCGATCCCCACCGGTGAGGTGCGCGGCACGGTTTCAAATCTGGTGTATGTCAACGGAACCGTTCGACGCGGCGACTGGGACATCATCGGCACCGTTCCCGCCAACTTCCCGCTACCGCGCTTGGGCGGCTTCGGCGTGTTCCGACGGTAACCGAGCAATGATCCCCCCGCGTGTCCTAGCGGGGACGGAAACTGAATACGGGTTCCAAATAGAGGGCCGAGGCGCACGCGAGCAGATCGACGATGCCTCGGCCTTCGTACGTGCGTACCCCGGACCAGCCTTTGTGGGCTGGGACTACCGTCCCGAATCGCCCCGCGCCGACCTGCGCGGCTTTCGACTGGAGCGCCTGGCCACCGACCCGCAAGACGCCCAGTTTGACGCAGGCTTGACCCACGCGCCGGCTCATGAGGTCCGGGCCGACCGGATCCTGCCCAACGGCGCTCGGTTCTACAACGACCACGGACACCCCGAGTACAGCACCCCCGAAGCCTGGACCGCCCGTGAGGTTGCCCTCCAAGACGCGGCCGGAGAGGTTTTGTTGCGACGGTGCGCCGATGCCTACGCCCGGGCCTCCGGGCAGACCGTCCGGATCTTCAAGAACAACACCGACTTTCATGGCGCGGCCTACGGCACGCACGAGAGCTATCTCGTGCCACGTAGTTTGAGTTACGCGGAGCTTTACGCCGCCGTAACGCCCCTCCTCATTGCGCGGCAAATTTTGACGGGAGCGGGCAAGGTTGGGGCCGAGACCGGCACGCCCGTCCCCTACCAAATCAGCCAGCGGGCTGACTTTTTTGTGGAGGCGGCGAACGCCGAGACCCTCTTTCGTCGGCCGGTCTTTAACACCCGCGACGAACCCCACGCCGACCCTCGCGCTTGGGTTCGCCTACACGTGATAAGCGGTGACGCGAATCGTATGGCCGCATGCACCGCGCGCCGGGTGGGCTTGGTGCAAATGGCGGTGGCCCTGGCAATCGTGGGCGAGGCCCCCAAGTGGCGGGTGCTCGATCCCGTTCGAGCGTTCCAAGCGGTCAGCCGCGATCCCGACGGCCGATGCTTTCGGGTGGACCTCGAAGGTTCGAACTGGACCGATGCGTACCAGATTCTGGAATCCTACTGCGAAGCCGCCGCGCACGTGTTCGACCTCACTGATCACCCCTTTACCGAGTTGATTACGGAAAGCCGGAGCCTGGTGGCGGCCCTGCGGGCCGGCGACGAAGCGGCTCTGAGGCCACACGTAGACTGGGTGGCGAAGCGCGACGTCGTGCGGCAATACGCCGAGGCGATGGGCCACTCTCCCGATGATCCCGAGTTGGCTTCGGTGGACCTGGCGTATGCCGACCTAGACCCGGAAGAAAGCCTGTTCGATGCCCTGGTGGAAATGGGACAGGTCGGCTGGGTACCGACGCCGGAAGAGTTGGAAAGCCGATTGGAAACTGCGCCGCCCGATACCCGCGCGGCGTGGCGTGGTCACGCGGTCCAGCACTTCCCCGACGCGATCCGCAGCGCGGCCTGGAGCTGTCTAAACTTGGCGGACGGCAATCGGACCGCCGAGCTGTACCTCGACCCCATGGCCCAGCCTGACCAAGACTCGGATCTGCCCACTAACGCAGCCGACTTTATCGCCCACCTCCGGACTCGCTCAAGCTAGCGAAGATCTCGGGTGGAGTGCCTTGTCAGGCTCGCTTCGCATCCCGACACGAGGCGCAGGCCTTCAGGCCTGCGTACACCCTTCCCCCAAGGCGGCCAAGTTCCTCGGCATCCTTCACTTTCTGGCTTACTAAAACCGTCGCCAGGCCTGGAGGCCTAGCGACCGGGTTAAGCACGGCGGTGCCGTGCGCTACGTAATGCGGCTTAAATTTTGCGCTCCATCCGAGACGCTTAGTCCAAATCTTTGTGACAGGAGTACCTGGGCGGGATGACTGAGGCATGGTCATCGGTGGCTTGACCTTCTGGACCAAGTTCCTCGGCATCCTTCACTTTCTGGCTTACTAAAACCGTCGCCAGGCCTGGAGGCCTAGCGACCGGGTTAAGCGCGGCGGAGCCGTGCGCTACGTACTTCGGCAGAGCCTTGCGCTCCGTCCGAATCAGCCTGCCTATTCCGGCTTTCGGCCGACGGAGACGACGCTGCTGCCCCAGGGAAGGTTAAAACCCCATTTCCAGACCACCTTGCCTTCAGCCCGTTGCAAGGCGATCAGGGCACGGTTCATCCAATCGGGGATCGACGGCAGCGACGCCCGCGCCGGGCCACGCCGCCGACGCTCGAGCCACCGTGCGACCACCACCACCGGGAACAAGACAAACACCGCGTGGGAGCACCGTTCCACCTTAAAGCCCGCCGCCGTCAGGGCTTGGTGAACCTCGCGCCGGGTGTAGCGCCGAAAGTGGTGCAGCGCCACGTCGTGCGGACCCCATAGAAATCCGTAGGCGGGCACGCTGAGGATTAGTACCCCGCCGGGATTTAGCACGCGGAAGGCCTCCGACAGCGCCGCCGTGTCGTCCTCGATGTGCTCGAAAATGTCCAGCCCGACGATGCCGTCGAACCCGTTGGCCGTAAAGGGCAAGCGGGCTCCGTCTCCTTGAACCAACCGAGGTAGCCCCCTTTGGCGGCAGAACGCCAGGGCGCGGGCGCTAAAGTCCAGACCCACCGTGCCCCTCCGGGCTTCGAGTTCGCTTAAGACCGCGCCAGTTCCGCAGCCCAAATCCAAGACCGGCGCGGGGGAGGATCGCCGGGGCAGGTTCCGCTCAAGGAGGCGCAAGGCAAGATCACGGCGGCCCACGAACCACCAGTAGTCGCCTTCCAAGCGAAACATCTTGTCGTATTCTTCAGGGTTCACGGCATCAAAGGAAGGCTAAGGAACGCGGATCATCATGCGCTGTCGCTTGCCGCGCAGGCGCAGGCCGACGAGGTCCAGGAGCATTCGCGAGCCGTCGCGGAGCACGCGAACCTTCGAACCCTCTTGGTGCCGCCACCGAATTGGAATCTCAGCGATGCGGTAGTCCAAGTCGCGAGCGATCATCAGGGCTTCGAAGTCAAAGCTAAAGCCGTCCAGCTTGCACCGGGGGAAGATTTCGCGGACCGCACTCGCGGTGAAGAGCTTAAACCCGCACTGGGTATCGGCGATGCCCCGAATGCCCAACGTTTGTACGGCTCCGTTAAACGCCCGCCCTAAGAGCTCGCGGTAGAGCGGCTGCCGGATTTCCAGGTTGCTCTCGCGCAAGGGGCGGCTGCCAATGGCCACTTCGTACCCTTCCGCCATCGGGGGCCACAAGTGCTCAATCTCTTCGATGGGGGTCGCCAGGTCGGCGTCGCTAAGGAGTCGGAAATCGCCGGTTGCGGCCAGCATGCCCCGCCGCACGGCGTGGCCTTTACCTCGGTTGGGGGTATAGGCGATTAGGCCAAACCGCGAGTCGGCATCGGCGTAGGCCTTGGCAATGGCCGCCGTCTGGTCGGAACTTCCGTCACTCACCACCAGCACCGACCAGGGGTAGTCCTGCGCCGAGAGGTAAGCCCCGATCCGATCTAAAGTCGGACCGAGGCGCACCTCTTCGTTGTAGGCGGGGATGACGACGGTGAGACGGGGCGTCAAGGAAACCGAAGTCTACCAGCGAGGCATTAGAACGGTCCCGGATTGAACGAGTTCGGAGCGAAGGCCGTTAGTTGCGCCGGTCCCATCATGGGCCCCTCGCGCAGAACGAGGAGGTTGCTGACTCGCCGCTTAGGCGCGACGATCAGGCGACCGCGGTAGTACAGGAGGGTGCTGGACCCGCCATCAAGATTCACTGCGTCCACCACCCCGCGCGATCGCATGGCGTAGCCCAGTTGCCGCAGAGTTACCGAGTGCGTGGTGGCGACCAGCACCAGCTTGCCGTCCTTGCGTAATCCGGCCGCCACCCGCGAGGCGCGCCCCCAGATGCGGGGGTCACGGAAGCGCTGCGCCTTCGGATCCGGCATGACCTTACTGCGGGTGATCAGGCGGACCGTCCCGCGCAGGGCGTACCGGTAGCGCGACCAATCCACGCGTTGGTGGAACCGGGTGTCGAAGATGTTCACGTGGCCCGTCCAGTCCGCCGCAATGACGGAACCGCGTTGGCCTTGGGCCACTAGGATGCCGTCGACCAGCACGTCGGCCACCGGGAACCCGCCGGCGGCGCCAAAGAAGGTGCCGGTCACCGCCACGGTAGGCGGAGCGGGGCGCACGACTTGCCAGAAAGAGTTCGTGCCCGGACGGTGCATCGTCTCGGTGCTCACGTTGAGGCTATTCAGGTCGGCCTTGACCTCGTGAAACCAGGCCTTCCCGTACTTGAATTTGGCGTAGCCGATGGACGCAGTGGCCCAGGCGTTCGTTGCGCCCGCGAAAAGACCGATCAGCAGAAACCAGACCGCGTAGCGTGCGAAGCGGGTTGTCATGGGGAATTCCTTAAGCGCCGTTGCCTTTTCTCCGTACCCCGCGAACCTTCGAGCAAAGAGCGAACGGAAGCGGTGATGCCATGAAGACGTATCGCTATCGGAAACGGTTCCCAGACTTTGCCTCCGGGAACACAGTTACGGTATCAATTCAGGCTTTCCATGGGGAGACGGGCAGACTTTCGGCACTCCTGCCGGGCTTCAGGTACTTGCCGGAAAGTACCGTCGCATTGCGAGGGCTACCGAGACTAACCCGATGAGCACGGGCACTTCGATGAGCGGACCCACCACGGCGGCGAGGGCTTGGCCCGAACCGATGCCGAACACCGATACGGCCACGGCAATCGCCAGCTCAAAATTATTCCCCGTGGCCGTAAACGCCAGGGTCGCACTCTTCGGATAATCCGCCCCGTAGCGTCGCGCCATCTGAAAGCTGACGAAGAACATCACGGCAAAGTAGATGGTCAACGGAACCGCAATCCGCAGCACGTCCAAGGGCAACGCCACGACGCGCTCGCCTTTGAGGCTGAACATGAGCAGGATGGTCGCAAGGAGTGCCACCAGGGTAATCGGGGCGATCCGAGGTAGGAACTCGGCCCGGTACCAGTCTTCACCCCGGGTAGCCAAAGCCACCTGGCGAGTGAGATAGCCCGCAGCAAACGGAATGCCTAAGTAGATCACCGTGCTCAGTAGCAACTCGCCAAAAGTAACGTTTACCGCCGCGCCGGGCAACCCAATGAGCGGGGGCAAATAGGCAATGAAGAACCAGGCCATGGCCCCGTAAGTAAAGACCTGGAAGATGCTGTTCACGGCTACCAATCCGGCCGCGTACTCCGAGTCGCCCCCGGCAAGGTCGTTCCACACCAGCACCATCGCGATGCACCGGGCCAGGCCCACCAGGATCAGGCCGATCATGTACTCGGGACGGTCGTGCAGAAAGACCACCGCCAGTCCAAACATCAGCAACGGTCCGACCACCCAGTTTTGGATCAGCGAGAGCCCGAGGAGGCGCTTGTTCTTAAACACCTCACCCATGCGTTCGTACCGAACTTTCGCCAACGGCGGGTACATCATCAAGATGAGTCCGCCGGCGAGGGGCAGGTTCGTCGTCCCGACACTCATCGCCTCGATGGACTTGCCGAACGCCGGCGCAAATTGGCCAATCGCGACGCCCACGCCCATCGCCAGGAAGATCCAGAGCGTCAGGTAGCGATCGAGAAAGCCCAGGCGCGGGGTGGCGGGTTGGCTCATCGGCCCCCCTCGGCGCGCCACGGCAACACGACCACGCGGGGGCTGATCTCATGGGCTTCAGCGATGCAGACGGGTTCCTGCGCGGCCTTGCCCGCCAAAATAGGTTCGGTCACCTCGGCAGCAGCCAGCGAAAGGTTGATGATCCACCCGAAGGGCGTGATTCCCGCACGCCGCAGGTCTTCGTCAAGGCGACGGCCTTCGTGAACGGGCGTGGGCTCGGGCAGCGCGACGAGAATGATCCGCGTGTAGGCCGGGTCACGGAGACGGGGCAAGAGTTCCCGTACCGATTCGGGCGCATCACTCTGGGTCCGGGTCACCTCGCGGTGATAGGCCTCCGTGGCGTCCATCAGCAAAATCGTGTGTCCCGTCGGGGCGGTATCAATCACCACGATGCCGTCTTGGCCGTCGGCCACGGCGTCGGCGAACGCACGGAACACCGCGATCTCCTCGGTGCACGGCGAGCGCAGGTCCTCGCGAAGGAGGGCCAAGCCATCCTCATCCAGCGTCGCGGCGGCCTTCTCCAACGCGCTGTCGGTGTACCGAGTAACTTCGGTTGCGGGATCGATCGACCGCACGCGCAGGTTCTCGGGCGCGTCTCCCAGCACTTCGGCCACGTTTCCGGCGGGGTCGGTGGTGGTGAGGGTTACCCGGTGCCCCCGTGCGGCCAGGTCACGGGCCAGTCGCGCCGCCAGGGTCGTCTTGCCCACGCCGCCTTTGCCCATCGTCATCACCACGCCGTTACCCATTTCGGCGATTTCCTGGATAAAGCCGGGCCAATTCTGGTTCTCCGTAACGGCACCAGCCAACGCATGGGGGACGCCGATAGCCGGGAAGGAAAGCGTCGAATTCGGGTCGCTGAGGGCCACGAGCGCCGCCGTGCCCACCACGTTCCCGGGTAACAGCGGTACGGTTATCGTGGGGAGTTTGCCCAACGCGGCGGGGATGGCGGCCATGGCGTTCCGCACTTGGCGGGCAAACGCCTGGGCCACCGGGTCATCGGTCGGGCCGGGTACATACACGGCGTTGATGATCAACCGCAGGTTATGGATGCCCAGTTCGGCCAGCTCGTGTTGCGTACGGGCGGCTTCTTTCAGACTCGCGGGATCGGGGCGGGCCACCAGCACCACGGTTGTGGAGGCAGGGTCAGCCAGTCGCTCCAGCGCCCGGGCGTAAAGGACGCGTTGATCTTTAAGGCCCGCCAACGGTCCGAGGCAGCTGGCCTCGGCGGTAGTCGTCTCCAGGTAACCGCTCCACGCACTGGGCAACGTGAGTAGCCGCAACGTGTGCCCCGTGGGCGCGGTGTCAAAGACGATGCGATCGAATCGCTCGGTGGCCGTTGGGTCGGCCATCAAGCGAACGAAGGCATCGAACGCGGCGATCTCGGTGGTGCAAGCCCCACTAAACTGCTCCTCCATGTTTCGGATCACGGCGGGCGGAAGCTTGCCCCGGTACGGTCCGACCACGCGTTCGCGGTACTGGTTCGCCGCGGCCTCGGGATCCAGGTTTGCGCCCCACAGGTTGTCGGTCCCGGTAATCGCGGTGGGCTCAGTGCCCAGGGTCACGCCAAAGACCTCATCGAGATTCGACGCGGGGTCGGTTGAAACAATCAGCGTGCGGAACCCCTGGAGGGAAAGGTGGAGGGCTTCGGCACCGGCCAGCGAGGTCTTGCCGACGCCGCCCTTACCGGTAAAGAAGTGATGGCGCGGACCAACGGGGCGGGACTCCATGTTCAGGCACGTTCCTGGCCGGGGGCCACGCGTAGGGCCACTCGGGGGGCTGGCTCGGGCGCGTTCGGGTCGGCATCCACCCAGGCCACCAGCTCCGCGCGGCTTGGATATCTCCCTTGCGCAATGATCGCGCCGTCCACCTCAAAGATAGGCAGATTCTCAGCGGCCTCGCCCATCGCGGCAACCACATCGGGGTTGGTGACAAAGGCGTCAGGTTGGTGCGCCAGGTTAAACCGCTGGACGGCCACGCCTTGGTGCCTTAAATAGGCCAGGTCAGCGGCGAGGCGAACGAGGTGCGCCTCCACGCTGGGGCCGCACACCCCGGTCGAACAGCACATGGCAGGGTCGTAAACACGGAGAGTCTTCATTCGGGTTGGGTCTCGCAGGGGACGGCGGAAAGGTTTGCTAAGTCTAATAGGCACTTCTGAAGCGCAAGGATCGCGTCGGGACGCGCCCGGCACACCATGAACTTGCCCTGCCGTTCGGCCGTGATCAGGCCCGCCAGGCGCAATTCCTTCAGGTGAAATGAGATACTTGAGTTGAACTTCTCTTGCCCGGTGATGTGGCAACACACCTCGCCCACGGTCACGCCTTCCACCCGGTGCACCTCGCCCTTGTCGTCCACGGCAACAGGGCCACACTTAGTGCAAAGGAACTCAAAAATCCGAGCACGGGTAGGGTCGCCCAAAGCTCGGAAGGCCACGACGGCTTCATCCCATTCCATCCGCTCAAGAATACCACAACGTATCAAGATAATTCGATACGTTGTGACGATAACTCGGGGTGAACTTAGCCTATTGGCCAACGTCCTTACTGGCAGTCCCCCAGGGAGTCACCACGGGGAAGTCGAACTCACCTCTAGGAGTCCCGCACCGTATGAGCCAACCTCTCTCTCGACGCGACCTGATGAAAGCCGGGGGCATGATCGCCTTGGGCCTTGCCACCCCGCCGTGGCTCGCCTCTATTGCCAAGGCTGACGTCTTGCGCCAGGCCAAAGGGCGGCGCGTGGACCCCGACGCGGTGCTGGTGGTCATCCAACTTACGGGCGGCAACGACGGGCTGAACACGGTGGTGCCGTGGTCGAACCGCAAGTACTATGACCTCCGCCCGTCACTGGCGATTCCGGAGGCCGAGGTCCTGAAGTTCCACGAGCAACTGGGATTCCACCCCGCCCTCGCCGGCCTCTACAAGCTTTACCAAGAAAATAAGGTCGCGATCATTCAGGGCGTGGGCTACCCAAAACCCAACCGCTCGCACTTCAAGAGCATGGAAATCTGGCAATCGGCCAGCCCCGAAACGCGACTCAAGCACGGGTGGCTGGGTCGGCACTTTGATCAGCGGATGGTCACCGGGCCGCTGAATCCCGTGGTGGCCCTGGGGCTTAGCACCGAAAAACCGCGAGCGTTGGATGGAGCGCAGGCCAGCATCCCGTGTTTCGCCAGCCTCACGGATATCCAAAGCATGGTGGGCGATCCGGACACCGAGCGGATGCTCCGCCAGATTCAGGACGCCAGCGGTGAGGGCACTCGCGTGGTGCAGCAGGCTAACCGCACGGCGCTCGACGCCATGGCGGCGTTACGCGATCAACTCAGTCGGTTCTCCCCGGCGCAAGCCTACGGCAAAGATCGCTTCGGTGTTGGCTTCCGACAGATTGCGCAAATTGTGGGGACCTCACCCCAAACCCGAGTGATTTACTTCTCAGCGGGCGGGTTTGACACCCACGCCCGGCAGAAGGAATCGCACCAGGCGCTAATGCAGGGGCTCGGCGACGGCCTGTTGGCGTTCCAACGCGAACTGGAGGCGCTGGGCAAGGCCAACAAGGTGATGACCTTAGTATTCAGCGAGTTTGGGCGCCGAACCTACGAGAACGCGAGTCTGGGCACCGACCACGGCGCGGCCGCTCCGATGTTCTTGGTCGGGGGACAGGTCAAGGGGGGCCTCTACGGCCCGTTGCCCGACCTGGAGAACCTCAGTGACGGCGACTTGAAGTTTGCGATCGACTTCCGCCAGGTTTACGCGACGGCGCTGGACGACTGGCTCGGGGGCGAATCCGCGGCCGTGCTGGATGGCAAGTTTGATCACCTGCCCGTCTTTAGTAGCTAGCACACCCCGCCGGCGGGATCTATCGGAAACCCGGTTAAACCGAGCCGGGTTTCCGGTAGGCTTGGACCATGACTTGGCGGCTTGATGATGCCGTAGCGCGGGCCATTCCGGCGGCGCTCGCGATTCGGCACGACCTGCACCGACACCCCGAAACCTGCTACACCGAGCACCGCACCGCCGCGCAGATTCAGGCCCGCCTGAGTGCGCTGGAAGTGGAGTTTGTGGGCGGGTTGGCCCGGGGTACCGGCACGCTGGCTTGGTTGCCCGCCACCCAACCTGGCGGCAATTGCATTGCGCTCCGCGCCGACATCGACGCCCTGCCCATCCACGAGGAGACGGGGTTGGAGTACGCCAGCACATTCCCGGGGCGGATGCACGCCTGCGGGCACGACGGCCACACCGCCACGCTGCTGGCGACCATCGACGTCTTACGCCACGCCCCCACGCGACCGCACGATTTGCTCTTCCTGTTCCAGCCCGCTGAGGAAGGCGGCGCCGGGGGGTTGGCCATGGTGGAGGATGGCGCGCTAGACGGCCGAGTCCTGGGCCGACCCGCCGACTTTATTTACGGCCTCCACGGCTGGAATGAGGCCGCGCTGGGCGAAGTGATCACGCGCGACGGGGCGCTGATGGCGGCCACCGATTCGTTTGCGATTCACGTGATTGGGCGAGGCGCGCATGCCGCCGCCCCGCACACCGGGGCCGACCCCGTGTTGGCGTCGGCCCACGTGATCACGGCGCTGCAGTCGGTGGTAGCGCGCAACATGGATCCCGCCGAAGCGATGGTGGTCACGGTGGCCAACATTCACGGGGGGTTAGCCGACAACGTCATTCCTGATCGGGTGACCCTGGGCGGCACCCTGCGCACGTTGACCGACCGCGATCGTGCGTTTGGGCGCGACCGTATTCAGGCGATTGCCGAGGGCACGGCGCAGGCCCTAGGGTGTCGCGCCGAAGTGGAATGGCGCGAGGGCTACCCGGTAACCCGCAACGAGCCACGGGCTACCGAGCGGTTCCGGCGAATCGTCCGAGCGCGGTTGGGTGAGTCCGCCGTGCAGGACCGCGCGCACCCGGTGATGGGCGGCGAGGACTTTAGCTACTATGGACTTCAGATTCCCGCGTCATTCTTCTTCCTCGGCGTGCGACCGGTAGGGGAAGCCACCTATCCCAACCTGCACAGCCCCCAGTTCGACTTCAACGACAACGCCATCGCGATTGGCGCGGGGTGCTTCGCGGCCCTCGCGCTAGACCCCGAAGGACTGCCCGAGCTGGTGGCCCGGCCATAATAGACGGCATGCCCTCGACTCTCTTTGACAAGGTGTGGGACGCCCACGTCGTCACCGAATTGCCGGGGGGCGGGAGTCTGATGTACATTGACCGGCACCTGGTGCACGAGGTCACCTCGGCCCAGGCGTTTGATGGTCTGCGCGATGCCGGACGCCCCGTGCGTCGGCCGGACTTGACTTTCGCCACGGTGGACCACAACGTCCCGACCGACGGGCGGCCGATTGACGAGTCGACCGTTGCAGGTCGGCAACTCGCCGCGCTCAGCCGCAACTGCGCCGAGTTTGGCGTGCCGCTCTTTGGCTACGGACAGGCCCGGCAGGGCATTGTCCACGTGATCGGCCCGCAATTGGGCATAACGCTGCCAGGGCTGACGTTGGTCTGCGGGGATAGCCACACCAGCACCCACGGCGCGTTTGGAGCGTTGGCGTTTGGAATCGGGACCACCGAGGTTGAGCATGTTTTGGCGACCCAGACCTTGCGCGCCGCCAAGAAGCCTCGCTCGCTGGGCATCCAAGTCGAAGGGGAACTCGGGCCGGGCGTCACCGCCAAGGACGTGATCCTCGCCATTATCCGCCAACTGGGCGCGGGCGGAGCCACGGGTTACGTCGCCGAGTACTTTGGCGGCACGATTCGCGCGTTACCGATGAGCGGCCGAATGACCGTGTGCAACATGTCCATCGAGATGGGCGCGCGGGCGGGCATGGTCGCACCGGACGCAATGACCCTGGAGTACCTGGCGGCCGAGGACCGACCCTTCATCCCCCGGGGCGCCGCGTATGAGGCACTGGTGGAACAGGCCCACGGACTTCACACCGACGCCGACGCAACGTACGATCGCCTCGTTTCGCTGGACGTCTCGGCGCTGAAACCCCAGATCACCTGGGGCACTACGCCGGCGATGACGGTGGACATCGACGCCGCCGTCCCCGAGCCTCGGGACGATGGCGAGGCCCGTGCCCAACGCTACATGGGCCTAACCCCGGGCACGCCCATGCAAGATCTCGCGGTGAACACGGTGTTCATCGGCAGTTGCACCAACTCGCGCATTGAAGACCTGCGCGAGGCCGCGCGGGTAGTTAAGGGACACCGGGTGGCCGCCGGAGTGCGGGCCATGGTGGTGCCGGGCAGTCAAGCCGTTCGGCAAATGGCCGAAGCAGAAGGCCTAGACCAGGTGTTCATTCAGGCCGGGTTTGAGTGGCACCAGGCCGGTTGCAGCATGTGCCTGGGGATGAACGGCGACATCCTACGCCCGGGTCAGCGAAGCGCGAGCACGAGTAATCGTCCCTACGAAGGCCGGCAAGGCCCGGGATCAAGGACTCACCTCGTTAGCCCCGCCACCGCCGCGGCCACCGCCATTCGGGGCCGCTTCGCCGACCCGCGCGGCTAAGGATCACGGCGAGGCGAGGCCGCATCCGGCAAAATGAGCCCTTCCGGGACCAAGGGCTTCGACGGCTCCCAAACCCCAAGGATCGCGTTTCCCTCGTAAGCCCCCCAGGGAACTGCCCGCAAGGGTGCCGTGACAGCTAGCAAGTGCACGCGCGTGAGGTTGCTAGAGTGTAGCGAGAACCCTCAGATGCCCGTAGAACTACCCCCCGAGCCGCCAAGGGGCTAGGGAAATAACCCTACGTCGGAGCCACTGCCGACAGCCTGAAAAACCCCACAAGTGGGCGGAACCCTTCCCCCTCCGCCCACCCCCCTATCCCTCCAGCCAGGGCCGGCATCGCCAGCCGGCCCTGGGCGCTTTTAGAGGGTCCGGGGATCCACCGATTGCCCGGTCTCGATGGATCGATACGCGGCTTCCACCAGGCGAACGGTTCGGCGGTTATCCTCCCCACTCGTCTCGGCGGGTCGCCCCGCTTTCCACGCTTCGTGCAACGCCCGGAGGCACGTGACGATACTGCTGTGCACCAAGAGGTACTGCGGATCGCACCACGGATACGTGGTCGGATTCGCCCATTCAACCCGAGTTCCAGCGATATCTGTGATTCTCAATTCGTAGTCCCGACCCAGTTCGATCGAGCCCCGCGTGCCCTCGGCCAGCGCGTAGGTCTGAGGGAACGATTCGCGCTCCAACCGGCTGGCGTAGCTCATCTCGGCCACGACCTGAACCCGCCGGTCGCTCGCAAACAGCACGGTGGCCATGTCCTCACCGAGAACGTCCGGTCGCGTGCGGCACGCCGTGGCAAAGACCGCCCCGGGTTCGCCCGCCAAGAAGCGCGCGGTGTCCAGCACGTGGCTACCGATGTCGCTGAGGATAAACCGAGGGGCCACTTTGAGTGCCGGTTGGTTATCGTAGACGGGGAACGAGCAGCTGAACTGTAGGCGCAGGCGGTTCAGTTGCCCGATTGCGCCCTGCTCGATCAGCTGTTGTAGGCGTTGCAACGGGGCTTGGTAGCGCCAGTTCTCGTGAACGGCAAACCACACTCCCGCTCGCTGGGCCGCGCCGACCATCTTCTCGCACTGGGTCAGGTCCTCGCCCATCGGTTTCTGCACGATCACGGCCCGCCCCTTGGCCAGCGTCGCCAGGGTCTGGGGCGCGTGCTGGTCCACCCCCGAGATCAGATCAATGACGTCGGCGTCAGATTCACTCAGGAGGCGGTCGAAGTCCGTATACCGTCCGGGAATGCCGAACTGGTCCGCGACTTCGTGGGTCCGCTTTTCCGAGCGCGAGTTCACGGCGACAACTTTCACGCCGGGAATCTCTTGCCAGCCCGCAATTTGAAAAGGAGCCCAAAAGCCGAGCCCGGCTACGGCAACTTTCAATCACGCCACCTTATCAGCACGACTTCCATCGGCGGAATGACCATCGGCTCACCGGGATGCGATTCGAACGCACGGCCCGTTCGCCACCCAGCGGTCGAGACGAACGCGCGCTCCGTCCACACCGCCGTGGAACGAGGGAGCGGATTCACCAGCCACGTGCCAAACCGACCGGCATCTAAAACGCTCAAGCGAGTCGCAGGGTCGGTTCCGATGCGCCACACGGCACTCCGACGTAGCGCGGCCAACGTCTCAAGGCACGGCATCCACCGTTCCTCGCCGCGAACCCCGCCGGGGCCGTTAAGATAGAACCAACTGGCCGAGGCCGCCCCCGCGCGCGTCAGGGCGACCAGGCTACGAATCAAGTACGCGGCTCCCAGCCATTCGCGGGCCCGGGGATCCTCAAGCGCCCCCCGATGCGCGAGGCTCAGTGGCCCCACGTGCAACGGGCGACCGTCCGCCAAGACCCGGGCATCGCGCACGGGTTCCTCAAGGCCGTCGGCGTTCTCCAGAATGCTCCGGTCGTCGATAGCGTGGATTTGAGGGCAAACGGCAAACCCGACCCCGTCAATCCCCTCCAGGGGGGGGCGCACCCGATTCAACTCGGTAAAGTTCTGCCGGCTTGCCAGCACCAGGGCGACGCCTGAGTTCCACGCGGCTTTGGCTACGAGCGCTATGCGCTCGGTGTCAGCGGGCGTCCAATCCTCAAAGTCCACCACCAAGCGTCCCCCAGCCAAGCGGGGGAGAAGGTTCGGCAGATTGTCCGAATCCTCACGCAGTTGGGGCAACCAGATCCGGGCTTCCAGCGTGGCGTCAATGGGCGCGGCGAAGCTGATCATTTGCTCAGTGGCCGCCGTCCAGCCACTGGACGGGCCAAGATCAAACCACAGAAACTCCGGACGAACTTCCTTCAGGCTCGCCGCATCGTCCGGCTCAAACGGCACGTTCAGATTGATGCCCAAACCCAGTGCCGGCCGGGTGCCTTCTCCGAGGGCGACGATTTGGTCCGGGTTCTTGCCGACTGCCGGGGACGCGGCCGAACGCGCGAAGGCCGCCATTGGCAAGGCGTCCAAGTCCACCATCTCGGGGGACGGCGCGTGGGGGGCATCCACTTGATGGATGAACACCTGGAGCCCGTGACAAACGCGATCGCCCGCCCTTAGAACATACGGCTTTGGTTCCGACTGCGGTCGGCAGTAAGTCTTGAAACTCGCGTCGGTCCAGTTGCGCTGATCCTCGGTTTCAAACACCTCGCCCGAGAAGGACAGGCGGATATCGCCAACCGTGGGGTCGTTGATGAGCAAGCCCGAGAATGGCGCGAACGGCGCCTCCGGGTCAATCACCGTTGGAAATTGGGCGGCGGTCGATGTCGCGTCAGGGTGGAAAACCGTGACGGGGCTTCCCGCTTGGCGGGGTGGGTGCAACACGCACATCCCCGTGCGGTTCGTGGTGATGTCCGCCGTGACAACCCCGTCCGCTTCGTAAGTGAGAGCGCCATCCGCTGAGAACCGGATTCGGAGGTCCCAGACTAAACCGCTGGATTGGGCCTTGCCGCGCCAAACGACTTCGTGAGTTGGCCCATCGCTTGAGTAGCTCCAAGATTCTGACGCGACGGTGTCCGTCCCCCAGTCGGCGGTACGCACGACGGCGTACACCGAGCGAATCACCTCGGTCCCCCGCCACCGAACGTCCCGCAACCAGCCAGTCTGCGGTTCAAAGTCCATCGTCCATCCCCCATGAACCAACCGCTGAGGAAGAGCTTCGTCGAGTGCCACGGCCTGTGTTTACCCGGCATCGCGAAACTCGGTTTTGCGGGCCGGTCTCAGATCGTCTGACGGACCGTCGAAAGCCTGGTGACGGGAGTGTCCCGCACCGTGACGGCACGGCGAAAGTCGTCGATCGCCCCTTCAAGATCGGCCGGACGAGCGGCGTGAACGACGCCGATGGGATCGCCATGCGCAAGCCGATCGCCCACCCGGACCATCACTTCCAGCCCTACGGCAGGGTCGATGGGATCGCTCTTGCGCTTTCGGCCCGCGCCGAGGGCGACCGCCAGTTCGCCCAGCCTGCCCGCGTGCACCGCTTCCGCCCAGCCGTCGGGGCCATCGTAGGTGACGGTGGCGCGCTCGGGAGCCTGGGGCAATCCTCGTCCGTCGTGCAGCACGCCGGGGTCGGCGCCCTGAGCTTCTAACCAGCGCTCGGCCACCCGCAAGGCCTTGCCCGAGGCCAGGCGATCACGCGCGGTTTGCCGTCCGGCGTCCGGGTCTGACGCCAAACCGGCGGTCACGAGGGCCAAGGTCACCAGCTCCACCGCGAGGTCGGCCACCGGACCCGGGGCCTCTCCTCGCAGTACGGCCGCCGCTTCGGAGACCTCCAGCGCGTTGCCAATCGTGCACCCCAGCGGCTGGTCCATATCGGTCACCAAGCACCGCGCGCGGAGCCCACAAGCCTCGGCAGTAGCCCGCAGGGCCTGGGCCAGCGCCACGGCGCGAGATTCCGTGGTCATAAACGATCCCACGCCGGCCTTCACGTCGAGGACCACCACTTCCGCGCCCCCGGCCAACTTCTTGCTGAGGATCGAGGCGACGATTAAGGGCACCGACTCCACCGTTGCGGTGGCGTCGCGTAGGGCGTAGAGCTTGCCATCAGCGGGGGCAAGCCGAGGGGTTTGGCCGGTGAGGGCGATGCCGATGCGCCGGGCCTGGGCAACCATTTCCTCGGGCGACAGGTCCGTACGAAAGCCCGGGATACTGCCCAACTTGTCCACGGTGCCGCCAGTAATACCGAGCCCTCTGCCGCTCATTTTGGCCACCGATACGCCGCAGGCGGCCAGCAACGGCAACGCCACCAGGGTGGTTTTGTCGCCCACACCGCCCGTGGAATGCTTGTCCAGATGCGGTCCCGGCAAGCCAGACAGGTCCAGCCGCTCACCGCTATCCGCCAAGGCCTGCGTCAAATCGGCGGTTTCGCCCACCGTCAGCGGTTGCAAAACGGCCGCCATCAGCCAAGCCGCCAATTGATCGTCGGTCGCGGTGCCGTCGGTCGCAGCTCGGGCTAACCAGCGAAAGTCCTCGGCGCTTTGCACCGCGCCGTCGCGGCGAGCGGCAATCAACGGGCGAAAGTCGTGAGTTTCAGACACGGTCGTTGGCTAGCGGTCAGGGCCTAGATAATCTGGACGTCGTGCGGGCCGGCTTGGACTTCGCCGATGATCGCCGCCATTTCGCCGGCTTGGTTCAGTCGCTGCACCACCGCCGAGGCGACTTCCCGGGCCGCGAACACAACCATGCCGATGCCTTGGTTAAAAGCGCGCGCCATTTCGGCCTCGGGGATGTTGCCCGCGCTTTGGATGAGCTGGAATATGGGGAGGGGGGTCCAAGTCCGCCGATCGATCACGACGCGCACGTCGGTGGGAATCACGCGCGGAATGTTGTCGTAGAGACCCCCGCCGGTAATGTGCGCCAGAGCGTGTATCTCGGGGACTTCCTGCAACAGCGGGTAGACCGCGTTAAAGTAGCACCGGTGGGGTTTGAGCAACTCCTCGCCGATCGTGGTCCCGAGGCCCGGCACCTCATCGCGCACCGAGAGGCCGCCAACCTCGAAGAGGGCGCGCCGAGCGAGGCTATAGCCGTTCGTATGGAGCCCATTGCTGGCCAGGCCGATCACGCAATCGCCCGCCTGCATCTTGCCGCGCGGGAGTTTTCGGTCGGCATCCACCAGGCCGACAATCGCACCCACCACGTCAATCTCGTCGTCCAGATACACGCCGGGCATCTCGGCGGTTTCGCCGCCAATCAGCGCGCATCCCACGTCGGTGCACGATTCTGCCGCACCCGTCACGACCGCTTCAAAGGTAGGCCCGTTTAGGCGAGAGCAACCGAAATAGTCCAGGAAGAACAAAGGCCGGGCACCTTGGCACAGGATGTCGTTAACGCAATGGTTGACGATGTCTCGCCCGAGGTTACTGAAATCGCCGACCATCGCGGCGACCTTGGTCTTCGTCCCGACGCCATCAATACTACTCACGATCAGGGGGCGGCTGAAGCCCGTGAGGTCGGGAGCGTAGAGCCCGCCAAATCCGCCCACGCCACCGACCACGGCGTCCGAGTGACTCGCCCGGATCGCAGCTTCGACTCCTCGGAGGGCACGTTGGGCGGCATCAATGTTGACGCCAGCTTGCTCGTAGGTCAGCACCGGATCGGACATTTCCCCAGACTACCCGCCCACCCGGGATGACTAGATCGGCTGACCGCACTGACCGCAGAACACGTTGGCCTCGTCGTTTAGCGCCCGGCATGCCCCACAACGAACCTTGATGTCCGGCTCGGTTGCGCCGGGGACCGAATCCACCCCCGGGCTAGTGGATAACAAAATGGGCTTCATCTCTTCGACCAACTGCCCGATGATCTGCCCCTGAGCTCGCATCATCGGCTCAAGGTCTTTCACCGATTGTGGGGGATTCAAGGTGTAGCCCGCCCCAGCGGCCCCTTGCCGACCCCATTTCATCACCCCACGGCCCACGAGGAGACTCACGACACTCAGGAACAGCATCGTCGCGCTAGGGCCCTCAAAGGGCGTCACCGTGACTTGTTCAACGGGGGCGGTGGCGAAGTCACGGGGGTCCTGCCGTAGCCGTTCCGTAAGGTTATAGATATCGGTTGCGGTGGACCGCGCCAAGGGAGACCTGAGCGGATGGTCAATACGTTGGGCAATCCCAAAGAAAAAGGCCAGGATTCCAACGATCCCCAGTACCACCAAGATCACACCGGTGTAGTACGTGACCTCACGCTCGAAGGGTATCTCCAGGTTCCGCTTAATCATACTGGTTCCCGAACAAATATGGTCACTTTTGCCCGCACTTTTCTGACGGTCAGCCGGACGGGTGGCAATGGCGCGCTTCCGGGGCGGCTTCATTCGCACCGGCTCGCGGAGTAGTCCGGGGGGGGGGGGGGGGGG
>Ga0105047_10001657_pt1 | contig 39925 bp, 29 predicted proteins | sample MAT04_FD_78384 | JGI IMG/M metagenome (GOLD analysis project Ga0105047, IMG submission 78384) | Freshwater microbial communities from Lake Fryxell liftoff mats and glacier meltwater in Antarctica - MAT-04 (megahit assembly) | ecosystem: Environmental > Aquatic > Freshwater > Ice > Liftoff...
ACAATCCGCTCCCTGGCAGCCGATAACCGGGTTTAATAGCCCACCGCCGCCCACATGGCTGCGCGCGGCACGGGCAAACCGCTCCAGCGTTCCAGTGAGAGCGCGGCTTGTTCCACCAGCATCCCCAACCCGTTGCGGGCGGGCAGGCCCGCGGCGCGCGCCCGGCGCAGCAGCACCGTCTCAGCCGGGTTGTAAATCAGATCGTACACGGCACAGCCCGGTGGCAGGGGCAGCTCCTCCGGCCAGGGGCAGCCCTCGATTTTTGGGAACATACCCGCCGGGGTGCTGTTGAGAATCAGCTCGACCCCCGCGCAGGTTGCCAGCGTGGCGCTTTCCAGCGGCAGGGTGACAATGCCTCCGCCCAGGCTGGCGGCCAACTGCGCGGCCTGTTCCGGCCGCCGCGCGGCAATGCTCAGATGCCAGCCGGCGCTTTGCAGGGCCACCGCGCCGGCGCGCGCCGAACCCCCCGCGCCCAAAATCAGCGCGTGCCGGCCAGAGGTGGCCGCCCCAGGCAGCCATCCGGCCAGATCGGCCAGCAGTCCGGGAATATCCGTGGAGTCGCCCACCAGGCGCCCGCTGCGCAGAAAGAGGGTGTTGGCCGAACCCGCGCGCTGAGCCAGCGGGGTCAGTTCATCCAGCAGCGGCAGCACATTGCGCTTGTGCGGAATAGTGACATTGCAGCCCTGCAGTTCGCCGCGGCGCAGCCGCCCCATCGTTTCGGCCAGCGCGGCTTGCCCTTCGGGTAGGGGCGGAATGAGGGTTAACTGGTAGGTTCCCGCCAGCCCCATGGCGCGCAGCGCCGCGTGGTGCAACTGCGGAGAAAGGCTGTGCCCCAGCGGGAACCCGATCAGGCCCAGTTGCAGCGGGCCCGCCAAATTATGGTTGGAATGTGGTTCGTCAACATCGGTCATCGGTACCTGCTTCTATATAAGCCGCTCGCACTGCGTAGACCACGCAATAATGATTTTTGACAAAATATTCTTTTTCTTCTCTTCTCTGTGCCTCCGAGTCTCTGTGGTAAATATCAAAAAAGGAATAGATGGGCGAATCAGGGTCAAGCCAACGTCCCTTACCCGATTTCGAACTCGGCCCCGGCCTGCCGCAGCACATCCACGAACTCCGGGAAGCTTTCGCGGATGATCTCCGCGCTCTGAATTTGCAGCGGCAAGCGCGCGCCCAGCCCCAATACCGCCAGCGCCATCGCCAGCCGGTGATCGCCGTGCGGGTTCACCGCCGCGCCGCCGGCCGGGCAGCCGTTTCCGTCAATGATAAACCCATCCTCGCGTTCGGTCACGCTCACACCCTGCCCGCGCAGTTCGGCGCACAGCGCGCCGATGCGGTCCGATTCTTTATAGCGCAATTCCAGCGCTTCGCGCACCTCGGTTCGCCCCGCGGCAAAAGCCGCGGCAGCAGCGAAAACCGGGAACTCGTCGATCATTTCAACCACGCGCGCCCCGCTCACCGTCACGCCGCGCAGCGCGCTGAAACGCACCCGCAGATCCCCCGCCGGTTCGCCCGAGGCCTGGCGCGGGTTTAGCACCTCAATATCGGCCCCCATCTCCAACAGGGTCACCAGCAGGCCGGTGCGGGTGGGGTTGAGCCCGATATTGTGCAACAACAGCTCGCTGCCCGGGGTCACCAGCGCGGCCACCAGCAAGAAAGCCGCCGCCGAAAAATCGCCCGGAATCTGCATGTGCAGCGGCGCGAGTGGTCGGTCGGGCGGGGTCACGCGCACGGCCGGCCCGCTCGGGGTCAGCAAGGTTTCAATCGTCACCCCCATGCTGGCCAGCATGCGCTCACTGTGATCGCGCGAAAGGGCCGGTTCCACCAGGGTAGAGGGGCCGTCGCCGGCCAGCGCTGCCAGCATCAGGCAGCTTTTCACCTGGGCGCTGGCCACCGGCAGGCTATACTCCAGCGCGCGCAGCGGCTGCCCCGCGGGGCGCCCCGCCAGGCACAGCGGCGCGCCGTTGCCCGGCCCTGAGGCCACAATCGGGGTGCCCATCTGGCGCAGCGGTTCCACAATGCGGTCCATGGGCCGGCGGCGCAGCCCGGCAGAGCCGTCGACCGTGGCGGCCACCCCCGCGGCGGCCAGCGCGCCGGTAAGCAGGCGCAGGGTGGTGGCCGAATTGCCACAATCCAGCGCCGCCGCGGGCGCTCGCAGGCCGCCCAGCCCGCGCCCCTGCACGTGCAGGGTGGTGCCATCCAACTGCCAGGGTACACCCAGCCCGCTCAGCGCCCCCAGCATGGCAGTGGTCACCCCTGACACCAGAAAATTATCGGCGCGGCTGCTGCCCTGGGCCAGGGCCGCGAACAGGGCCGTGCGGTGTGAAAGCGATTTGTCTCCCGGCAGGCGCACCTCACCCTGTAAGGCGTGTCCCGGATGGATGAGCAGGTTCATAGTATCTCCAAGGGTTAAAAAAGTTTATGCTTTATGCTCATTACCCGCCGCGGCGGAAGGGACGAGAATTTCGCGTTGTGCCGCGCCGGCCAACAGCAGTTCGCGCAGGGCGGCTTCATCACCCTGCGCCAGGCTGCTCTCCAGCCGGGCCAACTGGGCCTGCAACTGCGCCAACCCGGCCAGCACATTCTCGCGGTTGGTCAGCAGTACATCCAGCATCATGCCGGCAGGGGTAGCGGCCACCCGGGTGCTGCTGCTGAAACCGCTGCCGGCCAGAGGGGCGGCCTCTGTCGGCGTTACCGCGGCCAGGGCGTTGGCAGCCAGGTAGGGCAGGTGGCTGGTAGCCGCGGTCCAGCGGTCGTGGGTGACCGCGTCCAGCCAGAGCGCGCGCGCGCCGAGGGCCAGGGCCAACTCATCCGCCAGGCGGCGCGCCCCGGGTGAGGTGCGCTCCAGGGCGGTGAAGGCAAAGGTGCGCCCGGCAAACAGGCCGGGGTCGGCGGCGGCCAGGCCGCCCTTTTCGCGGCCGCACATCGGGTGCCCGCCCAGCGCGTCCAAACGCGGCGGCAGCTTTTGCATAGCAGCGACCACGGCGCGCTTGGTTGAACCCAGGTCCAGCACCACGGCCTGGCCGGGGTGCAGCCGCGGCAGGTCTGCCAGCAGGCCTAAAATCGCCCGCACCGGCGCGGCCAGCACCACCAGGTCTGCCTGCGGCAGAATTTCCGCGGGGTCTGCGCTCACCCCATCCACTGCGCGGCAAGCGCGGGCCAGTTCGCGTGCGGCCGGGTCCGGGTCGCAGCCCAGCAGCAGGCGGCAGCGGCCGCGCAGCGCCAGGGCCAGCGAACCGCCCATCAGCCCCAGGCCTACCACTGCCACCCGGCAATTGCTAAGGGTAAAGTCAGGGTCCGCCGCGCTCATGAAACGGGGGTTAATTCGCGCCCCACGGCCTCGGCAATCAGGCGCACCTGGCGCACCATTTCAGCAAAACGCTCCGGCTTCAGGCTCTGCCCACCGTCTGAAAGGGCGCGCTCGGGGTGCATATGCACTTCCACGATCAGGCCATCGGCCCCGGCGGCGATGCCGGCGCGCGCCACGGCGCCCACATATTGCCAGTTGCCGGTAGAGTGGCTGGGGTCGAGAAAGATCGGCAGGTGGCTCTGCGCCTTCAATACCGGGATGGCGTTGATATCGGTGGTGTTGCGGGTGGCGGTTTCAAAAGTGCGGATGCCGCGCTCGCACAGCGCCACCTGGCGGTTGCCATGCGAAAGCACATATTCCGCGGCCATCAACAGTTCTTCTATCGTGGCGCTCAGGCCGCGCTTGAGCAGCACCGGGCGCTGGCTTTCACCGACGGCATTGAGCAGCGGATAGTTCTGCATGTTGCGCGCGCCGATTTGCAGCATATCAGCGAAGGAGGCCACCAGCGGCACCATTTCTGGGGCCATCACCTCGGTCACAATTGGCAGGCCCGTTTCGGCGCGCACATCGGCCAAAATCTCCAGCCCGGCCTGCCCCAGGCCCTGGAAGGAATAAGGGGAAGAGCGCGGTTTGTAAGCGCCGCCGCGCAGCATATTGGCGCCCGCCTCTTTGATGGCATGGGCCACCTCAAGCGTCTGTGTGCGGCTTTCCACCGAGCACGGGCCGGCAATCAGCACGATTTGATTGCTGCCCAGGGTCACATCCCCCACTTTAAACTGGGTATCACACGCCGAGAATTCACGCGAGGCCAGCTTATAGGGGCGCGAAATGGGGATGACGCGGTCGACCCCCGGCAGCACAATAAAATGCTGCATATACTGAGAAGCGACCGTGCCCTCTCCAATGGCGCCAATAATCGTGCGTTCACTGCCGGTCGACAGGTGCGGCTTGAGGCCAAGTTCTTCAATCCGGGCGACTACGGCCTGAATATCTTCCGGCGCGGCGTTGGCGTGCATCACAATAACCACAATATTCTCCTCTTCGAGTTTTACTCGGTCTGATTTCTAGGTTTAAACGGCAGATTTTGCCAGATCCGGCCGCAGCACAGCCGCCGCGCCCAAATAGACATGCTGCACATCCTGCTGGGCCAGCTCGGTGTTCCAGTGCAGCAGCACGCGCACACACCGCGCCAGGCTGCCCGGTACCGGGATCTCCAGCGAACACATCAGCGGCACCTGCGTCCAGCCCAACTGGCGGGCTGCCACGGCCGGGTGAGATGAAACCAGGTCCTGGGTGACGGTGAACCAGGCGCTGGCCAGGTCGGCTGGGCGCAGGGTGGGATTGGCGGTAAGCACCGCTTCCAGCAACTGGCGGGTGGCGGCCTGTATGGCGCCTGGCTCATCCACATCCACCACCACTGCCCCCCGAATTCCACGAACGGTCATACCATCCTCCTGCTTTGCGAAGATAAAAAAACCTGCGTCGCCTTTGGCGCTCGCAGGTCGTCATCGATTGGTGCATTCGACTTCCGCTTAAGCTCCGCCATCGGCTGCCAGGTTTTGGGGGCCGTAATAATAGGCATAGCGGAAAAATCGGGCAAAGTTTTGCATCAGAATGGTCTTACTTTAACAAACTCGCCCCAAAAAGTCAAGACCTGAAAGGACCTGAAAGGATGGTGGGCAGGGCTTTCTTAAAATCGTGAAAAGGGTTGAAAAAAAGAGCCTTCTTCGGTAAATTTGGAGTACCACCACCAAATCAAACCAGAGGAAGGCCAAAATCGCGTCTATCACAAAAGTAGCCAAGAAAAAACAACCAATCTAGAAACTGGATTTGTGTTCAACCTGGGAAGTTTGTATAGCTATTTGGAACAATTGCTAGATAGGCGAAAGCGACGAGGGATACGCTATCGGCTGGCAACAATCATGGTGATTTTGATCCTGGCAAAACTATGCGGGCAAGATACGGCCTATGGAATAGCGGATTGGGCACAACAGCGCGGGAGTTATTTGGGAGAAATCTTGCGCTTGACCTATAAACGTTGGCCGCATCACAGTACCTATCGGCGAATAATGGAGACCTGTTTTGACCAGGAAGAATTTGAGCGTCTGATGCGTGAATTTCTCAGCCAACCCGCTCAAACTAGACAGAGTGTCGTGATCGCAATCGATGGGAAAACGGTGCGGGGCACGATTAGCCAGAACGATCCGTTCGGCTTGCATCTACTGACAGCCTAATTGCCTGGGGAAGGGCTGGTTTTGATGCAACTTGTGGGCGAAAAAGATAAAGAGAATGAAATGGTTGTGGTTCCGCGGCTACTTCAATGTCTGGATCTGCGTCACAAAATCGTGGTGAGGGATGCTATGCAAACCCAAAGACAATGATCGATCCAAATTGTGGCTGCGCAAGGAGATTATGTTTGGATTGTCAAAGACAACCAACCCCTGACCCGTCAGGCCATTGAACTGCTCTTCGCTCCATCCCCTAAACCAATTCCAGGACAGGGTAATCCATCATAAGCGGTAACATAAGGCCAATTTCGTGATTAGCGACACAAACCCATCCCTCCCCGGCCCTCCCTTCCCCCGCAGGGAAGGGAGTGAGAAAAACATAATGGTTCTTTTTGCCAGCTTTTGCTGGCAAAAAGAACCAAAAAATAGAATCTCCCCTTCTCTCCCCGGTTTTTGGGGAGAGAAGGGGGCAGGGGGATGAGAGAGGTGGGCGGATGATCTTATGTTACCGCTTATGGGGTAATCCACCGATGGACTTCCGCACAGCGAAAACAGTCGATAAAGGCCATGGTCGTTTGGAAAAGCGGATGATTATCGTCTGCAGCCTCTTGAACGACTACCTGGATTGGCCTTTCGTAAATCAAGTCTTTAAATTGGAACGCTGTTTTACCCATCTCGCTACAGGCAAGATCCATCATGAAATCCAATATAGACTTACCAGCCTGACCGCACAAGAAGCCGGTCCAGAACGTCTGCTCGAAATTGTGCGTAGCGAATGGGGCATCGAAAATGGCTTGCATTATCGGCGAGATGTGACTTTTCACGAAGACCGAACCCGGATGACGCGCAAGCCAATGGCAAGGGCGGTATCCATGATCAACAATTTAGTGATTAGTTTGTTCAATCGGCATGGCTTTACCAATCATGCTCATGCCCGCCGCGTCTTCGAGGCTTGCCCTTCCAAGGCTTTAGCCCTCATTTCTGGACTTTAAGAAAGCCCTGGAAAAATAGCACATTGCCCTTGTATTTTTTTAAGGTATTTGGTAATATTTAAGGGTAGCCGGTCGGGTGCCCCCCTCACTCGATTGGCTGCATTTTTTTATGGTCCGCACTGCCAGTGGTCGATTTCGCCAGCACAACGATACGCCACTCCCCCGATATGCAGTTCAATGAGGCTGCCCCCTTCGTGGACCCCCGTGACGGATCTGATCGTGTGCCCCTCGTGAAAATTTACAGTGACTTGCACTGTAAATTTTCACAACAATTTCATGGTTTTACTTGTAAATTTCCGGAATTCTACTATAATAAGAAAGCTGAACGGTTGTAATCGATTCTCTTTATAACGGTTCAGTTCTTCTTAGCCCCAAAGGTTTTATACGATAAAACGTGTGTAAACAGGTTGTCATAATTCGCTGCTGATTGGCAAGTGACGCTCCTGCCGCTTACGGATCACGTTAATCGGGTTGAACCTTTGTCCTTCGTCTGGTCTGGATCGATGGCCCTGAGGAGAAAGTATCGCCCTTGGGAGGCTGTCGTTGTTGCCAGTATATTTTTTGAGGAGGTAACATGAGCACCCGTACCAAAATAACCCGCCGAGAATTTTTGCAATGGACCGGAGGGCTGGCCGCCGCTGCGACCCTGGCCGCCTGCGCCCCCGCCACCACAGCTACCCCTGCGCCAACGACGGCGCCTGTTATGCCCACCGCCGCCGGGGCAGCCACCAAGGCTCCCGAAGCCACCAAGGCTGCCGAAGCGACCAAGGCCCCGGTAGCCACCACGGCTCCCGTCGCTGCCAGCAAGTACAAAGAATCTCCCCTGCTGGCCGCCATGGTCAAAGAGGGCAAGCTGCCCGCTGTCGATCAGCGCCTGCCCGCCAACCCGCTTGTGCTCAAGCCGCTGGATTCCATCGGCAAGTACGGCGGCACCTGGCGCACCGCCCTCAAGGGCGGCCAGGATGATGCCTGGTTCACCCGCACCGCCATGTACGATTACCTGGTGCGCTGGGACCGCGATTGGAAGACCGTCATCCCCTGCGTCGCCGAATCGTGGACGGCCAGCCCGGATGCCACCGAATATACCTTCAAGCTGCGCAAGGGTATGAAGTGGTCGGATGGCAAGCCTTACACCGCCGATGACATCGTCTTTTACTTCATGGATGTCCTCAACAACAAGGATCTCACCCCGGGTGTGGGCGGCTCCTGGGCGGCCGGTGGCAAGTACGGCACCGCCAGCAAGACGGATGATACCACGGTGGTGGTCAAGTTTTCCGCCCCCAACGGTCTGTTCATCGTGCGCAACGCCACGCCGGATGGCATGAGTCCTGTGCAGATTCAGGCCGCGTATGCCAAGCAGTTCCACAAGACCTATGCCGATCCTGCCAAGCTGGATCAGTTGATCAAAGACAACAAAATGGATGACTGGATCAAGCTGTTCCAGACCAAGGTCACCAGTGTTCCCGGCACCCCGATCAACGCGCGCTATCAGAATGTGGAAATGCCCACCCATTATCCCTGGATTCTACTTAGTGCTTCCGGCGCCACCGCCCCGGTGAAGACCACCCGCAACCCGTATTACTGGAAGGTTGATCCCGAAGGCAACCAACTGCCCTATATCGATGCCATTTTCTACGATCTGGCCACCGATATCCAGGCTCTGGCCCTCAAGGCCGCCGCCGGCGAAATCGACATGATGGATCGCCACATCAACACCAACCAGAACAAGCCGGTTTTTGTGGACAATATGAAGAAGGGCGACTACTCCCTCTTTGAGGAAGTCCCCGCCAGCATGAACAACTTGATTATTTCCTTCAACCAGACCCACAAAGACAAGGCTCGCCGCGCCGTCTACCAGGACATCAACTTCCGCATCGGTTGCTCGTACGCGATCAACCGCAAGGAACTGATCGATGTGGTTTGGATCGGCCAGGGCGAGCCCTATCAGTGCGCCCCGCGCCCGACTTCCCCCTATTTCAACGAAAAGCTGGCCAAGCAGTACACCGAGTTCGATGTCAAGAAGGCCAACGAATTCCTGGATAAGGCCCTGCCCAAGAAGGGTGCCGATGGCATGCGCACCATGCCCGATGGTACGCCCTTGACTATCATCTTTGAGCTTTCTGATACTCGTGCCGACTCGGTCAAAGCTGCGCCGATCATTCAGAAGTATCTCAAGGCGGTTGGGGTGGATTTCCAGCCCAAGGTGCTGGACCGCGCCCTGATGTACACCCACAAGGATGCCAATGAGTTCGACGCCATGGACTGGGGCGGCGACGGCGGCCTGGATGTGGTGCTCGAGCCACGCTGGTACTTCCCCTACAGTGGCGAATCGCAGTTTGGCATGCTGTGGCAGTACTGGTTCAACAAGGATCCGCGCGGCGAGGAACCCCCGGCGGCGCCCAAGAAGCAGATGGACCTGTACAACCAGCTCAAGGCCACCGGCGATGCTGCCAAGCAGGACGACCTGATGAAGCAGATCCTGGTGATCGCCCAGGAACAGTTCTACGCCATCGGCATATCCCTGCCGGTCCCTGGCTACGGCATTGTCAAGAACAACTTCAAGAACGTGATGAAGAGCATGCCCGCCGCCTACCTGTACCCGAACCCGGCTCCCAACGACCCGCCGCAGTTCTTCTTTAGCTCATAGTCTGTGTTCGATGCGGACTTCCGCGGTCTGACTGCACAAGCGGGGCTGCGGAAGTCTGCTTTAAAAAGGTCTGGGTGTTTTTGGACCGGCACAGCCGGTCCAAAAACACCCAAATCATAACTTCGAGTTTTTATTTAGAAATTATTTCCAGGCGCGGAGGCAACTATGCTCCAGTTTATTGTGCGGCGCACCTTGATGATGATCCCCACCCTGTTTGCCATCTCGGTGGTCACCTTCATCATTATCCAATTACCTCCCGGCGACTTTTTCACTACCTACATTTCCAATATGGCGGCCATGGGTGAATCCGTGGATCAAACCGTGGTGGAAAAGATCAAGGCGGATTACGGTTTTGACCAGCCGATTTATATCCAGTATGTTAAGTGGATCACCAAAATCGTCATCCAGGGCGATTTTGGCCGTTCCTTCCAGCGCGGCAAGCCGGTGGCCGACCTGATCGGCGAACGAATGTGGTTGACGATTGCGCTATCGCTGTTTGCATTGGTGATCACCTGGATCATCGCTTTTCCAATCGGCATCTATTCGGCGGTGCGCCAGTATTCCATTGGGGATTACATCTTTACCTTCTTCGGGTTCATCGGGCTGGCCATACCCAGCTTCCTGCTGGCGCTGGTCCTGATGTATGTCGCCTTTAAGTACTTCAACCAGAGCGTGGGCGGGCTGTTCTCGCCGGAATTCAGTGATGCGCCGTGGAACCTGGCCAAGGTAGGCGACCTGATTAAGCATCTGTGGATCCCCACCATCATTATTGCCCTGGAAGGCACCGCGGGCCTGATCCGGGTGATGCGCGCCAACCTGCTGGACGAGCTGCATAAACCTTATTACACCACCGCCAAGGCCAAGGGCCTCTCGGAATTTCACGCCCTGATGGAGTACCCGGTGCGGGTGGCGCTCAACCCCTGGGTCAGTTCGATCGGCTGGATTTTGCCCGGCCTGGTTTCCGGCGCCACGATCATCTCGGTGGTGCTCAACCTGCCCACTACCGGCCCCATGCAGCTTGAAGCGCTGCTGAACCAGGATATGTACCTGGCGGGCGCCTTTGTGCTGCTGTTGAGTACGCTGACCGTGGTCGGCACCCTGGTGTCCGATATCGCACTGGCCTACCTTGACCCCCGCATCCGCTACCAGTAGGGACCCTTATGAGCCAAAACCCTTCCTCCAATTCCCTCCCAGTGGAAAATCCGGACGCGCCTGCCGAATTTGTGGTGCAGGAACAAGAATCCAAAGTGATGGTGGCCTCGCAGTGGCAGTTGATGTGGTGGAAACTGCGCCGCCACAAGTTGGCTATGATCTCAGGCGTGGTCGTGATCTTCATTTACTTTGTAGCCCTCTTCGCCGAGTTCTTCCAGGTGGTGCCGCCGGATCAATTTGCAGCCAACTATACTTATGCCCCGCCGCAGCCGTTGCACCTGATCGACAATTCGAGCGGCAGCCCGCAGTTTGGGCTGTTCGTCAGCGGCTACAAGGTGGCGATCGATAATTTTTCCTTCAAGCGCACCTTTGAAGTGGACCCGACCCAGAAGTTCCCGGTGCGCCTGTTCGCCAAAGGCTTTGAATACAAGATTTTGGGTTTCATCCCGGCCGATATCCATTTGATTGGCCCGGTTAATGAAGGCGACCCGCTGTACATTTTCGGCGCTGACAGCCTGGGCCAGGATGTGTTCAGCCGCCTGATGGGGGGCACGCGCATCTCAATGTCGATTGGCCTGTTGGGTGTGACGGTCTCCCTGATCCTGGGCGTTTTGCTGGGCGGCATTTCGGGCTACTTTGGTGGCTGGATCGACAACGTCATTCAGCGCGTGATCGAATTCCTGCGCTCGCTGCCCACCATCCCGCTGTGGATGAGCCTGGCGGCAGCCTTGCCGGTCAGCTGGCCACCGCTGGCGATATACTTTGGCATTACCTTGATCTTATCGTTCATCGGTTGGACGGGACTGGCGCGGGTGGTGCGCGGGCGCTTTTTGGCGCTGCGCGAGGAGGATTTCGTGCTGGCTGCCCGCCTGGACGGCCGCACCCAGCTGCAGATCATCCTGATGCACATGGTGCCTTCCTTCCTCAGCCACATTATCGCTTCGATCACCCTGGCGATCCCCGGCATGATTTTGAGCGAGACCGCCCTCAGCTTCCTCGGCCTGGGTTTGAAACCGCCGGTGGTCAGTTGGGGGGTGCTGCTGCAGGATGCGCAAAACATCCGCGCGGTAGCCACCGCGCCCTGGCTGATGTTCCCCGGGTTGGCCGTGGTGCTGGCGGTGCTTTCCCTCAACTTCTTTGGCGACGGCCTGCGCGACGCCGCTGATCCCTACGCCCGCTAAAGCAGGAGCCATGACAAACAAAAATCTCCTCCTCGAAGTCAAGGGCCTCAAAACCTACTTCTATCTCGATGAAGGCACCGTGCGCGCCGTCGACGGTGTGGATTTTTCCATTGAACGCGGCAAGACGCTGTGCGTGGTGGGCGAAAGCGGCTGTGGTAAAAGCGTAACCGCCCGTTCGATCATGCAGATCGTCGACCCGCCCGGCCGCATCATCGAAGGCGAGATGCTCTTCCACCGCATCAACCAGGATTCCGGCTCCAGCGAGCAGGAAGAAATCATCGACCTGGCCAAGATTAACCCGCGCGCTGAAGCCATCCGCAAGATCCGCGGCAAGGAGATCGCCATGATCTTCCAGGAGCCGATGACCTCGCTCAGCCCGGTGCACACCATCGGCCACCAGATCAGCCAGGCCATCACGCTGCATACCACGGCCACCAAGGCCGAGGCACGCGAGCAGACCATCGACGTGCTGCGCCTGGTGGGCATCCCCCGCCCCGAAACGCGCGTGGATACCTATCCCTTCCAGCTTTCTGGCGGTATGCGCCAACGCGCCATGATCGCCATGGCGCTTTCCTGCAAGCCCAGCCTGCTGATCGCCGACGAGCCCACCACCGCGCTGGATGTGACCACCCAGGCCCAGATTATCGACCTGATGATCAAGCTGCAGCAGGAACGCGGCATGGCAATCCAGTTCATCACGCATGATATGGGCGTGGTGGCTGAGATTGCCGACGATGTGGTGGTGATGTACCTGGGCCTGATTGTCGAACGCGGCCCGGTGGATACCATCTTTCACAATCCCAAACATCCCTACACCCAGGCCCTGCTGCGCTCGATCCCGCAGATCGGCCCCAGGGTGCGCCAGCGCCTGGAAGTGATCAAAGGCATGGTGCCAGATCCTTACAATCGCCCCAAAGGGTGCCCGTTCCACCCCCGCTGTCTCAAGCGCATTTCCGGCGTATGCGACCAGATTCTCCCACCCAAGGTGGAACTGGAGCCGGGGCATGATGTGCGCTGCGTGCTGTACGACGGTAGCGCTTCGCACCCTGTAGAGGGTAGCGCTTCGCACCCTGTAGAGGGTAGCGCTTCGCACCCTGTAGAGGGTAAAGGAGGCAGCCAGTGAGTGCCAGTCTGATTCAAGCCAACCCCAAAATTATTCTTGAGGTTAACAACCTGCGTATGCACTTCCCCATCGTGAAAGGCTTCCTGCGCCGCACGATTGGGCATGTGAAGGCGGTGGATAATGTTAACCTGTTTGTGCAGAAGGGTGAAACCCTCGGCCTGGTCGGCGAAAGCGGTTGTGGCAAAACCACCACCGGGCGCTGCATCATCCGCGCCTACACCCCCACCAGCGGAGAAATTCTCTACCGCACGCCGGACGATAAAATTGTCGACCTGGCGAAGCTGAAGTCGGAAGGCGATCTGCGGCCCTACCGGCGCGACATCCGCATGATCTTTCAGGACCCCTACTCCTCGCTTAACCCGCGTATGACCCTGCTGCAGATTGTGGGTGACCCGATCATGGCCAACCATGTGGCCTCGGGCAAGGAATTGGAAGACCGGGTGGCCATGCTGCTCAAGCGCGTGGGCCTGCGCCCCGAGTATATGCGGCGTTACCCGCACGCCTTCAGCGGCGGCGAACGCCAGCGCATCGGCATTGCGCGCGCCCTGGCCCTCAACCCGCGCGTGGTGATCGCCGATGAGTCTGTCTCGGCCCTGGATGTGTCGGTGCGTGCCCAGATCCTCAACCTGCTGCAGGATTTGCAGCAGGAATTTGGCCTGACCTACCTGTTTGTAGCGCACGATTTGAGCGTGGTGGAATACATCTGCGACCGGGTGGCGGTGATGTATGTGGGCAAGCTGGTAGAACTGGCCGACACCGAGACGCTCTACATGCGCCCGCTGCACCCTTACACCGAGGCCCTGCTTTCCGCGGTGCCCAAGCCCGACCCGCGCCTGCGCAACCGCGGCAACCGCATTATCCCCGAGGGCGAAGTGGCCGATCCAGCCAAGCCGCCCAGCGGCTGTTATTTCCACCCGCGCTGCCGTTTCGCCAAGGAGCGCTGCAGCATAGAAGAACCGGCGCTGCGCGACCTTGGCAATAATCACTTTGTGGCCTGCCACTTCGCTGGGGAACTGACCCTGCGCGGGGTGCTCGATAAAAAAGTGGTGGCCTGATTCGCCGCATTCGGGCAACTTACCGGCCTTGAACCGGAACATTGATTATCCAACTCGAGGTGGCTCTGCCACCTCGAATCTTTCCAGCTCCTGAATTGCGAGGGACGATGCTTTCACAATATAACCCAATTGATATCGAAGTGGCCTTGCGGAATACTTCCCCACAGCCGCCGTTTGCGCCCGCCTCGGACCGCGCCGCGTGGGCTGCGCTGCGCCGGACGATTGGCGCGGAGCGCGCGGCTGAGATCATTCAAGCGGCCGAAACGGCCGCGGCCACGCCGATTCCGGCGCTTTCGGCCACCGTGTGGCTGGAATTTTTGCGCATTGGGCAGCGTGAAGGCTACCAGACGCCGCGCACCCAACGCCATACGCTGCTGTGCGACCTGGTGTTGGCAGAATGCCTGGAGGGCAACGGGCGCTTTTTGGACCCCATTTTGAATCTGGTGTGGGCCATCTGCGAAGAGAGCAGTTGGGTGCTGCCGGCGCACCAATCTGTGCTGACGAATATGGCGCATTCCGTGATCGACCTGGGCAGCGCCATGACCTCGCTGATGCTGGCCGAGGTGGACTTGCTGGTGGGTCCCCTGCTGGACCCGCTGGTGGGCGAGCGCATCCGCTACGAGGTGGACCGGCGCTCGTTTACGCCATATCTGACCCGCCACGATTTTTGGTGGTTGTACAACACCACGGGGCGCCAGGTGAACAACTGGACGGCGGTGTGTAACGCGGGGGTGGTGGGTGCGGCGCTGTACCTGGAGAAAGACCCGGCGCGGCTGGCGGAGATGGTCGCGCGCGCGGCGCGCTCGCTGGACGATTACCTGTCGACCTTTGATCGCGACGGCGGTTCGACCGAAGGGCCGGGTTACTGGTCTTATGGCTTTGGGTTTTACACCATTCTGGCCCAGTTGGTGGAACAGCGTACTCAAGGCCAGATTCGCTTTATGGATGAAGCCGTGGTGCGCCAGGCGGCACAGTTCCCGCTGCGAACCGTATTGGGCGAGGGCGTGTATGTTAATTTCTCGGACTGCGACCGCAATGTGCACTTTATCGCGGCGCATCTCGATTACCTGTCGCGGCGGCTGGACCTGCCCGACCTGACGCGTCTGGCGCGTGTTCAGCCGCGCGCGGGCCGGCGTCTGAACGAACTGACCTGGGCCCTGCGCGACCTGTGCTGGCGGCCCGCCGCCGAACCGGCGGGTGATTTTGTCCCGGCGCGCACGGATTGGTTCCCGCAGATGATGTGGCTGCTGGCGCGCACGGCCCCGGCGGACCCCGACGGGCTGGTGCTGGCGGTGAAGGGCGGGCACAACGAGGAGATGCACAACCAGAACGATGTGGGCAATTTCATCGTGCACGTCAACGGTGAAACGCTGATCCCGGATATTGGGCGCGGGCGCTACACCAAGGCCTATTTTGGCCCCACGCGCTACCAGCATTTTGTCAATTCTTCACGCGGGCATTCCGTGCCGCGCCCCAACGGCGCCGAGCAGTTGCCCGGAGCCGAATATGCCGCCGTGTTGCTGGAACAGCACTCGAATGCGCTCGAGGATGGCATGACCCTGGAACTGAAGGGCGCCTACCCGGCCGAAGCCGGCCTGGAATCACTGCGACGCACGCTGGCGCTGCACCGCGACACGCAGCGCGGCTGGGTAGAACTGGTGGATGAGGTGACCTATGCCGGCGGCCCGGCGCCTTTTGAAAGCGTGCTGACCACCTTTTCCGCGGTGAGTGTCGAAACCGGCGTCGTGCTGATCCGCGGAGAGCGGGGGGCGCTGCGAGTGAGTTTTGACGCGGCGCAGGTGGCCGCGCGTGTGGAGGTAGAGCCGCAGGTGGACCTGGGCCTGGGGCGCCAGGATGTGAACGTGGTGGTGTTCGCCTTTCTGACGGAACGTCAGCAAGGCGAACTGCGCCTGCGGATTGAGCCAGAGAAACGATAAGAACCTCACCCCCGGCCCCTCTCCTACGAGCGGAGAGGGGAGAAAGAATAAAGCGGAGATTTTGGCGATGGATATCGCCAAAATCGCTCATAAGAAAACTCCCCCTTCCCTTAAAGGGAAGGGGGCCGGAGGGATGGGTGAATGAATCGGATGATTTACAGGAGGAAGCCATGAGCGGTCCGCGCATTACGGATGCTGAGTTTTTTCAAAAGATTGACACCACCCGCCCCGGGTTGGGTGAAATTCCCGCGGCGGCGGCGCGCGGCGATTTTGGCCGGGCGCGCGCGCTGTTTGCGGCCGAGGCGCGCCGCAGTTTGCAGCCGGAGAACTTTTTCAAGGTGCGGCGCGAATTCCGCGGGCAGCATTTTATGATAGAAGGCGAAACCGCCGCCGAGGCGGCTGAGCGCATCCTGCAGGGCGAGTTGATTTCTTGCAGCACGCCCTTCCGCTTCAGCGGAGAGGTGAATTGGTTCAGTAACCCCACCTTTAACCAGTATAAAGAATGGACCTGGCAGCTCAGCCGCCATCCCGAGTGGGCCATTCTGGCCGAGCGCTACCGTGAGACCGGCGATGAGCGCTTTGCCGAGAGTTTTGTGCGCTATTTTGTCAGTTGGGTGCGCCAGGCCGAGGTGCCCGAAAACGCCGACGGCGGCGCCACGCTGTGCTGGCGCACGATCGAGGCGGGCATCCGCATGGGCGGGGAATGGCAGTGGGCATTGCACAGTTTTTACCGCTCGCCCCACTTTACCGACGCCGTGCTGGTGGATTGGTACAAGTCGGTGTGGGAGCACGGTTGGCGGCTGCGCAATTTTCACCGCACCGGCAACTGGCTGATTATGGAAATGAACGGGCTGGCGCAGATCGGCATTTTGTACCCGCAGTTCCGCGAGGCGGCGGACTGGAAGGCCTACGCTTTTGAACGTATGGCGGACGAACTGGACGCGCAGATTTACCCGGACGGCTGGCAGGTGGAACTTTCCACCGGGTACCACCAGGTGGATATTAACAATTACCAGTGGTTAATCGACGTATGCCAGGCTTTCGACGAGCCGGTTCCGGCGGTTTTTCGGACGGTGATGGAGCAGATGCATGCCGTCAACGTGGGCATGATGATGCCAGACGGCCGCCTGCCCGACCTGAACGACGGCGGGATGCACGCGGTGGCGGACCTGCTGCAGAGTGCGGTGCGCGATTACCCGGCGCGGGCAGACTTTTTATGGGCCGCCACGGGCGGCGCGCAGGGCCGAATGCCTGTGGTGACCTCGCAGGCATTTAAATATGCCGGGTACTACATTTCGCGCTCCGGCTGGCAGCCGGATGCGTTTTGGACGCTGCTGGACGGCGGGCATTTTGGCTACGGTCACCAGCACGAAGACAAGCTCAACCTGCTGCTGCACGCTTACGGGCGTCTGCTGTTGAGCGAGGGTGGCAATTATGCCTACGACGACTCCGAGATGCGCCGCTATGTGCTCTCGACGCGCGCGCATAACACCATTCGCATTGATGGGCAGGACCAGAACCGCCGCTTGCATTACAGCCGGGATACTTTTGATGTGCGCCAGCCTTCCGACGGCAGCCTGCGGGTGGGAGCGGAATTTGACGTGGCCGAAGGTATTTATGAAGAGGGTTACGGCCCACTGGCTGAGATCCAGGTCTGTCACACGCGCAAGGTGATTTCCTACAAGCGCGGGTTGGGTGCGTTGGGTCCGTTCGCGCTGGTCATCGATCGCCTGACCGCGGCGGACGGTGGGGCGCACACCCTGCAGATGCTGTGGCATTTGGATACCGGCAGCGCAGCCGTGCTGGGAGAGAGCGTGCAAAGCAACGATGCCGGGCAGGCCAACCTGGCCGTGCTGCCGGCGCGCCAGGCCGGCCTGGCGCTGCGCGTGGCCACAGCCGAGGCCGAGCCGGAATGGCAGGGCTGGAAATCGGTCAAGGATCATCAGCAGGGCCAATACGTGCCCATGCCCACCGCCCTGTGTGAGGGCAGCTTTGACGGCGCCGTCCGGCTGGTCACGCTGCTTGTTCCCACCCCGGCGGGGGGCACATGCCCCGTGGCGCGGGTGGAGGCCGGGCGTGCATTGGATGAGACCCGCATTGAACTGCACCTGGTGAATGGTGACACGCTGGTGCTGGATGAGTCCAGCATTTGAGTGCGGTGAGGGGCCGAATCTCCGGTAAAATAAGAGCATACTTGTACTCTGGGTCCGATTTTTTCGCTTTGAAAGGTTTTTCCTGTGTCTAAATTACTCACCCCACCCACCCCTGATTGGCAGAATCCTCTGGTGCTGCAGCGCAACCGCCAGCCCGCGCATGCCAGCCTGCTGCCCTATACCACCGAAGCCGACGCCCTGAGCGGCGAACGCGGCGCCACCCCGTATTTTTTGCTGCTCAATGGGCGCTGGCAGTTTCAGTATCTCAGCGCGCCGCATGCGGCGCCGGCCGGCTTCGAAAGCGAAGAATACGACGCCAGCGGTTGGGACAGTATTCCCGTTCCCAGCAACTGGCAGATGTTGGGCTATGGCAAGCCCAATTACACCAACGTCAACTATCCCTACCCGGTAGACCCGCCCTTTGTGCCGGATGACAACCCCACCGGGCTGTACCGGCGCAGTTTTAGCCTGCCCGAAGCCTGGGCAGGACGCCAGGTTGCGCTGGTTTTCGAAGGTGTGGATTCGGCTTATTATGTGTGGGTCAACGGCAAACTGGCCGGTTACAGCCAGGTTTCGCACCTGCCCGCCGAGTTTGATATCACGCCGCTGCTGCATGCCGGAGAAAACCAGTTGGCGGTTCAGGTATTCCAGTGGTCAGACGGCAGCTACCTGGAAGACCAGGATATGTGGCGGTTGAGCGGCATCTTCCGCGATGTCTACCTGGTGGGGAATGCGTGGGTGCACGTGCAAGATGTGCGCATCCGCACCCTGCTGGACGCGAACTACCGCGACGCGCTGCTGGATGTGCAGGTGAAGATCGGCAACCGTGCCGGCGAGTCCGCGGCGGGCTTTGCCCTGATGGCCCGGCTGCTGGATGGTGCCGGCGAACGAGTCTTTGATCATTCGCTGCAGGCCGCACTGGGGCTGGCTGCCGGTGAGGAAGTGATCGCCGGGGCGCAGGTGGCGGTGCAGGCGCCGCGCCTGTGGTCGGCGGAAGAACCCACTCTCTACCACCTGCTGTTAACGCTGAGCGGGCCGGGCGGCGACGTAGTGGAAGTGACATGCTTCAATGTAGGCTTCCGCCAGGTGGAAATTAAGAAAGGAATTTTTAGGGTGAACGGCGCGGCGGTTAAGCTGCAGGGCGTCAACCGCCATGAATCGCACCCGGACCTGGGGCACGCCGTTCCAATGGATTCGATGGTCAAGGATATTGTGTTGATGAAGCAGCACAATATCAACACAGTGCGCACCTCACACTACTCCAACGACACACGCTGGTTGGACCTGTGCGATGAATACGGCCTGTATGTGGTGGGTGAGACGGACCTGGAAGCGCACGGTTTTAACCCGATCGGCGACTGGGACTACCCCGCCAGTCACCCGGATTGGAAAGAAGCGCATGTGGAGCGCTCGGTGCGCATGGTGGAACGCGACAAAAACCACGCCTCCATCATTTTGTGGTCGCTGGGCAATGAATCGGGCTTTGGACCGAACATTCAGGCTCAGGCCGATTGGATCCATGATAACGACCCCACCCGTCCGGTGCACTACGAACGCACGCGCGAACGCAGCGCCACGGACGTGGTGAGTGTGATGTATCCGACCGTGGCTTTTCTGGAGAATGAAGGCCAGAACCCGGCCGGTGACTTGCGCCCGTTCTTTATGTGCGAGTACGCGCACGCCATGGGCAACGGCCCCGGCAATATCCAGGAATATTGGGATACCATCCGCAAATACCCGCGCCTGATGGGCGGCTGCATCTGGGAGTGGGTCGATCATTCTGTGCGCATGCACACCCCCGAAGGCGAGGAATGGTTTGCCTACGGCGGCGACTTTGGCGACCAGCCCAACGACGGCGATTTCTGCGTGGATGGACTGACCTGGCCCGACCGCACCCCCTACCCCGGGCTGATTGAGTATAAGAAGGTTCTGGAACCGGTGGTGGTGGAAGCGTTGGATTTGAAAGCGGGCAAAGTTCGCCTGCACAACCGCTACCAATTCCTCTCACTCACCCAACTGGAAGGCAGTTGGAGCCTGCTGCGCGACGATCGCGTGCTGCAGCAGGGCCGGTTAGCTGCGCTGCATGTGGCCCCCGGCGCCAGCCTGGATGTGACCCTGCCCTACCGCTGGCCGGCGGCAATCGCGGGCGCCGAATACTGGCTGAACCTGAGCTTCACCCTGGCCGAAGATACCCGGTGGGCTAAACGTGGTTTTGAACTGGCCTGGGCCCAACTGGCGCTGTCGGTGGAAACTCCGCCACTGCCCAAGGTCAATCTGTCGAGCTTCCCGGCGCTGCGCGTGAGTGAAGGCGCGCAGGCGGTGACGGTGAAGGGCGGCGATTTTGAGCTGGTCTTTGATACTTTCCGCGGCACGCTGGGCAGTTGGGAATGGAACGGCGCGCCGCTGCTGGTGGAAGGCCCGCGCCTGAATGTGTGGCGCGCCCCTACCGACAACGATATTCACAGCGCCAAAGACTGGCGCGAGTTCGGCTATGACCGCCTGCAGCAGCGGGTGGCCAGTGTCGAAATGGAAGCCGGACGCGATGAAGTGCAGTTTACGGTGCAGGCGGTGCTGGCTGGATATTCACTGTGGCCGGCCTTTGGCGTGCAATACACCTATCATGTGCAGGCCAACGGCAGTGTGGTGATCGACACCGCCGTCAAGGCGCTGAGGCCGGGCATGCCCGATCTGCCGCGCCTGGGCTTGCAGCTCAAAATGCCGGGCGAATATGAACGCTTTACATGGTACGGGCGCGGGCCGCACGAGAGCTATAGCGACCGCAAGCAATCGGCCAGAGTGGGGCTGTATACCGGCTCGGTGATAGAACAGTACGTGCCTTACGTCTTCCCACAGGAAAATGGCAACAAGTCTGATGTGCGCTGGGCAGCGCTGACCGACCTGCGTGGGTTGGGCTTGTTGGCAGTCGCCAGCGCTACGACTCCGCTGCTGAACGTGAGTGCGCATTACTACACTCCGGAAGATTTCACCGCCGCGGCGCATACCTATGAGTTGAAACCACGCGAAGACATTACGCTCAACCTGGATCTTGAACTGAACGGGTTGGGCTCCAACTCCTGCGGCCCAGGCCCGTTGGAGAAGTACAAGCTGCGCGCCGGCGAGTACAATTTCTCGCTGCGGCTCAAGCCCACCAGCCGCGACGCCGGTTCGCTGTTCTTCAGCGCTTCGCTGCCCTGACGAGGGCGCGCCTCGCCGCTTCGGCGCACCCTTGGGGTGTCGCTGCCCTGACGAGGGCGCGCCTCGCCGCTTCGGCGCACCCTTGGGGTGTCGCTGCCCTGACGAGGGCGCGCGCGCGGTTAAGCTTTTTACCGGCAGGCGGTGTACGGATGGGGACGCACACCGCCTGCCGGGGGGCTTTCGGCAGTCATGCCGGTTGGAATGGGATTGATGAACGACTGTATTTTCTGTAAAATCGTCCGAGGCGAAGCCAGGTCCTGGAAGGTGATTGAGAACGACAGCGTGCTTGCCTTCCTGGATATTCATCCCGTGAGTGAATACCATACCCTGGTCATCCCCAAAACGCATTACGAAAACATCTTTGATATCCCTGAAGCGGAACTGCTGGAGGTTGTCAAGGTCGTCAAACAGCTCGCGACCCTCTACAGCCGCAATCTGGGGATTAAGAACGTTCAAATCATCAACAGTTCCGGCTCAGAGGCGCAGCAGGACGTCTTCCACGCGCACTTCCACCTCGTCCCCCGCAGAAAGGGGGATGGTCAAAACGTGAGATGGACCACGCATTCAGAGTGGATCGAAAAATTTGATGAGCTGCTGGCGAAAATAAAATAATCCAGCAGCCCCGGTTCGCTTCACAACAGTTTTTAATTCCTTGGAGAAAAGTTCAATGGCCAGAATTGAATTATGGGAGAATGCCCCGGGTTTGGACCCGGTGTTCGCACAGGCAGCCCCCGGGCTGGAATTGTTCCTGCTGAACGATGGCCAGCCGCACGGCATGGTGATTGTGCTGCCGGGCGGCGGCTACAATCAGCTGGCGGCGCACGAAAGCGCGCCAATTGCGCAGTGGCTGAACGCGGCCGGGTTTTCGGCGTGCGTGTTGAACTACCGCGTGGCGCCATATCGCCACCCCAGCCCCTGGCTGGATGCGAGCCGTGCGGTGCGCACGGTACGCGCGCATGCCGCTGAATGGCACGTAGATCCCGAGCATGTGGGCGTGCTGGGCTTTTCGGCGGGCGGGCACCTGACGGCCACCCTGGCCACGCGTTGGGACCGTGGCAACCCGCTTGCCCCCGACCCGGTGGAGCGTTTCAGCTCGCGCCCGGATGCGACCGTGCTGTGTTATGCCGTGGTGACCTTCACCCAGCCTTTTTCTCATGCAGGCTCGGGCCAGTCGCTGCTGGGCGAAGGCGCGTCTGCCGCGCTGCGCCGTGAGCTTTCGGCCGAGAATAATGTAACCGATGAGACGCCGCCCTGCTTCTTGTGGCATACCGCGGAGGATCAAAGCGTGCCGGTGGAAAACTGTTTTGTATTTGCCACCGCTCTGCGGCAGCACGCCGTGCCGTTTGAAGCGCACGTTTTCCCGCACGGGCGTCACGGATTGGGTCTGGCGGTTGACGACCCGGTAGTGGGGCAGTGGCGCGGGCTGTGCGTGGGCTGGCTGAAGCAGCAGGGATTTTAGCGTTCGGATGATTCCCTCAGGCAGTAGAGAGTCGGCGCGGGCTTTGCGCTGCGCCACGCGCAGGTAGCCGTTGTTTATGTTCAGGAGCTCGATGGAAAATATGCCTTTAGCCTGGTGTTGCGCATGATTCTTCGCTTTGGGTTGGTGGTGTTTGTGCTGTCGTTTGCGCTCACGGCGGTCCTATGGGGCGCCGGTGGCGTACCGTTGGGTTTGGCCTGGCTGCTGGCGGTGAATGCGACGGCTTTTTTCACCTTTGGCTATGATAAGCAGATCGCGGGTACGCGCCGCGTGCGCGTGCCCGAGGCGGTGCTGCTGGGGCTGGCGCTGGCCGGTGGCACGTTGGGCGCTTATGCAGGCATGCACCTGTTTCATCACAAGACCGCCAAGGCCAGCTTTCTCCAGCGCTTCGGTTGGATCGCCGCCGGGCAGGCGCTGCTGCTATTGGCCTATTTTATTTGGGGGCGATAAAGATATTTCCTTTTTAAGCGGATTGTGATATCGTTTAGCCGGCTAATCATTAGCCGGCTAAATATGTTAAGATGGACCATTGGAAGGTGATCATGAAAGAACCTGATACGCTGGATTTTGCCCTGGCACAGGTGGCGCATTTACATCATCATCGTATGCACGAACTGTTGGAGGCGCTGGGCCTGTACCGCGGGCAGCCGCCGGTGTTGACCGCGCTATGGGAGCAGGAAGGACTGACGCACTCAGAACTGGCTCAACGGCTGCACAACACCCCCGCTACCACCACGCGCATGCTGCAGCGCATGGAAAGCGCTGGGTTTATCACCCGCCGGGCTGATGCGGCGGACCAGCGCGTCTCGCGGGTTTACCTGACTGCGGCCGGCTGGGCGATTCAGGCTCAGGTGCAGGCGGTGTTTCAAACCCTGGAAGCCGAAACTTTCGCCGGGTTCAGCCCGGAGGAATGCGCACTGCTGCGCCAGTTTTTTCAGCGGCTGCGCGATAACTTGCGCCAGGCGATTGGCGTCGCGCAGCAGGCCGGATGAACGTTCGCACTGCACGTGAATTTATTGGGCGAGGACGAAGAATATGATGCGATCTGGCTGGAAGCTGCTGAAATATGTGAAACCATACTGGCGCTGGGCCGCGCTGGCACCGCTGCTGATGATGATGGAAGTGATTATGGACCTGCTGCAGCCGCGCATGGTGCAGCGCATCGTGGATGATGGCATCGGGCGGCTGGATTTGAACCTGGTGCTGCAGACCGGGCTGCTGATGTGCGTTCTGGCCGTGATTGGCGCCTCCGGTGGTATGAGCAACGGCATCTTTGCCGAATTGACCGCGCAGGGGGTTGGGGCCGATCTGCGCGAGCGGCTCTTTCGCAAGGTGCAGAGCTTTTCGTTTGGCAACTTGGACCAATTTGAGACCGGGCAGTTGATTACGCGCCTGACCAACGACGTGAACCAGGTGCAGGAAGCTATTGTGATGATTTTGCGCATGCTGGTGCGGGCGCCGCTGCTGCTGGTGGGCAGCCTGGTGATGGCGGTGGTCACCACCCCGCAACTGGCCTTTTTGCCGCTGGTGCTGATGCCGATCGAACTGGTGGCGGTGATATGGGTAGTGCAGCGCGCCACACCGCTTTACACGCTGGTGCAGGAGCGCCTGGATGTGCTGAATGAAGTGATGCAGGAAAACCTGGCCGGGGTGAGAGTGGTCAAGGCTTTTTAATCGTTTCGGCAGGCGGCACCTGGCTGCAAACGTATGTGATGGCGGGCGTAGCGCAGCGCGTGGTGCGCGACCTGCGCAAAGATCTGTTCGCCCGGCTGCAAACGCTGCCTGTGCGCTTCTTTGACCAGCGCGCGCACGGCGAAGTGATGAGCCGCCTTACCAATGATGTGGAAAATATCAGCAATATTCTCGCATCCAGCTTCAGCCAACTGCTCTCCAGCGTCTTTGGCCTGGTGGGGGTGGTGATCGTAATTTTCATGCTCAATGTGCCCATGGCGATCGTCAGCCTGGTGGTGATGCCGCTGACCTTTTTGCTCACGCGCGCGGTGGCCCGCCGCACCCGCCAGGGCTTCCGCGAGACCCAGCAGACGTTGGGTAAGCTCAACGGCCTCATCGAAGAAACGGTCACCGGCGAGCGCACGGTGAAGGCCTTTGTGCGCGAACAGGCCACAGTGGCCAGCTTTTCAGTGGTCAATCAGCGCCTGCGCCAGGTGGCGCTGCGCGTGCGCATTCTGGCCAGTTTTATGGGCCCGCTGATGAACATGGTGAACAACCTGGGGCTGGCGGTGGTGGCGTGCACGGGCGGGTGGCTGGCGGTGCAGGGCTTGGCCACGGTGGGCGAAATCGCGGCATTTGTCAATTATGCCGGCCGCCTGGGGCGCCCGCTGAACCAGATTGCCCAGTTGTTTAACTCGATTCAATCCGCGCTGGCCGGGGCCGAGCGGGTGTTTGAACTGATGGACGAAACCCCCGAGCTGGATGCACCCGACGCGCAGGCCCTGGAACACGTGCGCGGGGATGTAGTATTCGACGAGGTCTGTTTTGGCTATAACGCCGGGGTGCCGGTGTTGAAGAGCGTCAGCCTGCATGCCACACCGGGGCAATTGATCGCCCTGGTGGGTCCCACCGGCGCGGGCAAGACCACCATTGCCAACCTGCTGACCCGCTTTTACGACGTGGACAGCGGCGCGATCCGCATCGACGGGCTGGACGTGCGCGCGGTGAAGAAAGACGACCTGCGCCGCAAACTGGCGCTGGTGCTGCAGGACAACTTTTTTGTTTGCCGGCACGGTGATGGAGAACATCCGCTACGGGCGCCTGGAAGCCAGTGACGATGAAGTGATCGCCGCCGCCCGGCTGGCCAATGCTGACCTGTTCATTCACCGCCTGCCGCACAGCTACCAGACGGTGCTGACCGAGCGCGCCGGCAATCTGAGCCAGGGGCAGCGCCAGTTGTTGGCGATTGCGCGCGCGGTACTGGCTGACCCGGACATTTTAATTCTGGATGAGGCTACCAGCAACGTGGACACGCGCACCGAAAAGCACCTGCAGGAGGCCATGCTGCGACTGATGCAGGGCCGCACCAGTTTTGTCATCGCGCACCGCCTCAGCACCATTCGCGAGGCCGATGAGATTTTTGTGATCGACGGCGGGCAGATTATCGAGCGCGGCAGCCACAGCCAACTGCTGGCACAGCACGGTTTCTACCAGCGACTGTACGCCAGCCAGTTCAGGCACGCGGTGGGGGTAGCGGCGGGCTAAGGATCAGGTTTTTCCCTGGCCTGAGCCTTTTAGCGCCTATGCCCCCGCTCCCCTTGCCTAAAGGAAAGCGGGAGAAAAATAAATGCCATTTTGTGCGGCTTGCCGCACAAAATGGCATTTAAAAAATTCCCCCGCCCTTGGGGCGGGGGGTTAGAGGGGTTACATGCGTGTAAGCCCGGAAATTTAGCAGACAGGCGGGCTCAGTTGCCGCAGGGCGCCACGTTGCGCCAGTTGGCTACGCTATCGTTGATGGTCATGCTGCCGCTGGCGCCGTAGCTGAGCGTGAGCGGGCGGTTCGCTACCTCGGCGCAGGTCGCGTCTTTTTCGACATAGTTCCAGTCGCCCAGGGCATATTTATATTCGATCTGAACCGATTCTTTGCCGGTGAGGGTAATGCTCCAGTGTGTGGCATCCATGCGCGTCAGCACCACCCCGCTGGGATTCCACTGCGGCAAATTGCCATCCAGCCGGTCGAGGAAACCGGCAATGGTGACGCCGCGGGCGGCGGCATCCGTGCCCGCGGGCACGGTGACATTGAAGGTGAGGGTTACTGTGCGCAGGTTGGCGGTCGCCGAGACCGGCGCCGTACTGGTTGAACGGTTGAACGAGGTGTCGATGGCACGCACCGCGTAGGTATAGGAAGCGCCTTCCAACACGTTGGTATCGGTGTAGCCTGCGCTGGTTACGCGCGCCACCAGCAGGGCCGGGGCGCCGCCAGGCCCGCTGCGCAGCAGCTCATACCCATACAGGCTGGCATCGCCCAGCACGGCGTCCCAGGCCAACACGATCGCGGCGGGCGAGGCTGAAAGAACGCGCAGGTTAGCCGGGGTGACCGGAGGTGTAGTGTCGCCGCTGGGATTGACCGTGAGCTTGCCGGGGTTGGCAGGCAGGCTGCCGGCGGCAATGGGGCCGTTCAGGTCGGCGTAGAGCCAATCGCGGCCGGTGGTGGTGGTATAACGATAGAGATAATCGTAACTGCCCGGCGCTTCGGGCAGCACGCTGGCTACAAACTCATCGTTATTGCCCGCCTGGGCGTTGAAGGCCGCGTCTACCCAGATCCAGGCAGAGTTGCCGGTTGGGTTGCTGCCGGTAGGGCCAAAGCCAAGCTGGGCGTCCAGGCCGGGGGTGAGGCCGGGCTGCGGGGTGGCGCCGTCAATCCACACCTGGCCATAGGCATTGCCGGTGCGAGTGGTGATGTGGATGGTGTGGGTCAAGGTCGGCGGCCACTGCAGGTTGGCCCAGCTGATGCTGAGGTGTGGCATTCCGCTGGCACTCTTGGAAAAAGCGCTTTCGTTGCCGGCGCCATCTAGGGCAGTGACGGCGTAGTAATAAGCCTGGGTGTTGCGCAGGTTATTATCGCTGAAGCTGGTGGCGGTGAGCAGGGCTTGGTTAACTTTCACCCAGCCGCCGCCGTTAACCGGGCTGCGGTACAGGTTGTAGCCGGCAGCGCCGCCTACAGCATTCCAGGCCAGGCTTAGTTGGGTATTGCCTTCATGGGTGACCGCCAACCCGCTGGGGGCGGCGGGCGGCTGCAAATCGACATTGGGGGCGGTGGCCAGCAGCCAGGCACTGTGCGGGTTCAGACTCACGCTGAGCATACCGCCGGTCACGCTAGCGCTCAGGTTGGCGCTGTTGGCGACACCGTACAGCGCTTTGAAGGTCACGCCGTCTGGCAGGTAACCCGAGACGGGGATCTGCACGGTAGCAGCCTGACTGCCGCGGTTGAGCACCACCAGCGCGGCCTGTTTGGCGGTTTTGCGGCCGTAGGCCACGGTATTGGCGGCATCATCTGCCAGCAGCAGGCGCATGTCGCCGGTCGTGAGCACGCTGTTCTGCTGGCGCAGTTTGGCCAGCGTTTGATAATGTTTGAAGAGCGCCTGGTCGGGCTTGCCGCCCAGGTCGGCCCAGGGATAGGCGCGCCGGTCGTTCGGATCGTCGCTGCCGGTCATTCCGACTTCGTCACCATAATAGATGGTAGGCGCGCCGGGCAGGGTGAACTGGATCAGCGAGGCAAGCTGCTGGTTCTTTTTACCGGCGGCCAGGTTGGCAGCATTGAGTTCCTTATCGGCGGGATTTTCGGCACCGGGAGTTAGCACCCACAGCAGGCGGGCGGTGTCGTGGCTGTCCAACAGGTTCATCAATGAGTAAAAGGCCGCGTCTGGATAATCTTCGCGAATGGAAGCCAGGCGGGCGGCAAATTCAGAGGGTTTGAGCGCGCGCCCGCTGTCGGCAAAGCCTTTTGCATCAAACGTGCCAGGGGTCAGCAGGCCCAGTACCGCGTCTCGCAGGCGGTAGTTCATAGTGGTATCGGCGCGGTCGCCGCGCAAGAAGCGCAGCAGGGTGCTGTCTTTTTGCCACAGTTCACCGATGATCAGCGTGCCGGGTTCGGCTTTCTTGGTCACCTTACGGAAGGTTTCCCAGTAGCCGGTGGGGAAGGAGGAATCACCCATTACGTCCAGGCGCCAGCCACTGGCGCCGTAGTCCAACCAGTGTTTGGCGATGCTGTCGCGGTTGGTGAGGAAGTAGGCCTGCACATCCGGGTTGGATTTTGTCAGAACGGGGATGCTGTCGAAGCCAAACCAACCATCATAGCTGGCGGATTTGGGGCCGTTCGTGCCGGCGCAGGTGCCTGTGCCCGCGGCGACGTCGTGGAAGGTGAACCACTTGCGGTAAGGCGAGGTGAGCGATTCACAGGCGCCCAGCGTGGGGTAGCGCTGGTAGCGGTCGAAGAACGGGCTGTCTGAGGACATGTGGTTGAACACACCGTCCAGCACAATGCGGATACCGGAATCCTTGGCATGTTTGACGAGGTTTTCCCAATCTTTCTGGGTGCCAAAATACGGGTCAATCTGGTAGTAATCCTGCGTATCATAACCGTGGTTGGAACCTGAGTCGAAGATGGGGTTGAAGTAGAGGGTGTTGACCCCCAGCGATTTAAGGTAATCCAGGTTCTGATCGACGCCTTTCAGGTCGCCGCCCTGGTAATCACGCCCGCGCGGGGTTTCGGGTTGGCCCACGCCCCAGGCGGGCACCGGGCTAAAGCGCCACGCGCAGGCGCTGGCGGCATCGCTGTAGGCGCGGCAGAAGCCTTCGGGCAACGTGCCCCACGGCAGCTTGAGCACCGGGTCATCATAGCGCGCGTCGCCGGTCTTTGGGTCATTATTTGCGCGCCCATTGCGGAAGCGGTCTGGGAAGATCTGATAAATTACCGCGCTTTGCGCCCAACTGGGGCTTTTGAAGGCCGGGTCATAGACCATTAGCGCGTAGCTGTTATCCACCGGGCTATCGCTGGGGCTGCCCAGGCCGCCATCCAGGGCGGCTGTGTTGTCGGCATAGTAAACGGTTTTGCTGCCATCGCTAACGATAAAGCGATACCACAGGTTATTGGGCTGATTGTTGGGCAGGGTGAAAGCCCAGAAATCGCAACTGTCGTTTTCCAGCCCCACCTGGTAGCACGAAACGTCTCTGGCAGCGAGCGTCATGTTTTCGAGGCGCTGGGCGTTGAGGTTGAGATCATAAACGCGCAGTTTCACCTGGCTCACGTCATTGTGGAAGGTGCGGAAGCGCAGGGTAACCGGTGTGCCGGCTGGCACCGCGCCGCCCGGTGTGCGGTAGAGGATATCACGCGAGTCGTGGCGCAAACCGGCCCATTCGACGTTGTTATCCTGAGAATGACCGGGAGGGGTGACCTGGATATTCAGAATGTGGCTGGTGGGGTTGTAACTGAAAGTGACGGTAGAATTGGCCACGGTGATGCTGAAGGCAATATTACTCCCACCGGGCGTGCCTCCGGCGCCGTAATTTTCGGCCCAGTCCTCATTGAGGGTCACTTTGCCTTCATAATTTCCCGGTGGAATGGCGGAGGTGCTGAAGCTGTAGCTGCCGCTGCCGGTGGGGTCTTGCAGCCAGGAGCGCAGGCAGCCGGGGTCCCAATCGCCTGAGCAGCCCAGTTCGCTTTGAAAGCTGCCGGGCACGCTGGCAATGATGGAATGTTGATTATCGGTTGCCCAATGGGTTTTGTGGTCGTAAAAGAACTTGACGGGGGTGGCGCTGGAAAGGGCCAGGGGAATGTTGGCGCCGCCGAGCGCGGAGTTGAGGCCGTAATTTTCTGTCCAGCTATCGGAAAGCGCAGCCTTGTATTCATAGGCTCCGGCCGGAACCGAAAAGCTGCCCTGCCAGACATCGTCATTGCTGTCAAAGGTCAGGTGGGTGGACGCACAGGCGGGGTCCCAATCGGCGGGACAGCCCAATTCGTTTTGTAAGGAGCCGGCGATAGTCACAGCGGTGGGCGTGGGGGTTGGGGTGGGAGCCGCCGCCGCCAGGGTGGTGTGAAAAGCCGACAGGAGCATGCACAGTGCCAGAGCGATGTTGAGAGCCCGCCCAGTTAAGAACTTTTGCGATTGCAATAGGTCGATCATTGAAACCTCTCCTGATGTTGTGGATCCAGCGCCTGGGACGGCTCACGCAGGCCGTCGTTCTTGATAGCGTTGGATGAGGATTGACCGCGCATCGCGCCGCCAGGGTGGGGCATGGCTCTCATCAGACTTTTGAGGTGATGTCCTTGCCACTCGCTGAGGGCGCTCGCAGGGGCAGGTTACATCGCCACCCCACATGCCCTTCGGGCCCGAAGCGGGAGGGTGCGCTGAAGCGGCGAGGCGCTGCGCGGAAACAATCGGTGGGACAGTGTTCAGTGAATAATCTATATCATAGCAAAAATTATAAATCATGTCAAATATTAGTAATTAAGTCAAAAATGTGAATTGCCGCGGCCAAAACCCACAGGCTTTGTGCACCGGCGGGTTTTGGATGTAAAATACTGCTGAAGCTTAAATCTTATTAACCCTTATTTTCCCAACCTGGAAAGGTGCTCATGGAAACCCTCCCCCCTCTTCGTTTTGCGGCGATTGGTCTCAATCACGGCCATATTTATGGGCAGGTTAACCTGTTGCTGCGCGCTGGCGCCCAACTGGTGGCGTTTTATGCCAAAGAGCCTGAACTGGCCGCGCGCTTTGCGCAGGTCTTTCCGCAGGCGGCGCAGGCGCGCAGTGCCGCGGAGATTCTGGATGACCCATCCATTCCGCTGATCGTCAGCGCCGGCATTCCCGCGGACCGGGCTGCGCTGGGACTGGAAGTGATGCGGCGCGGCAAAGACTATATGGTGGATAAGCCGGGCTTTACCACGCTCGATCAGTTGGCCGAGGCGCGCCGCGTGCAGCATGAAACCGGCCGGATCTATTCGATTTGTTACTCCGAACACTTTGAAACCCGTTCGACGGTTTATGCCGGTGAACTGGTGAAAGCCGGGGCCATTGGCAAAGTGGTGCAGACGATTGGCCTGGGCCCGCACCGCACCAGCCTGCCCACCCGCGATCAATGGTTCTTTCAGCGCGAAAAATACGGCGGGGTGTTGTGCGATATCGCCTCTCACCAGTTTGACCAGTTCCTGTTTTTCACCGGGTCCACTTCGGCCGAGGTGGTCAGCTCGCAGGTGGGTAATTTCAAACACCCGCAGTACCCGGGCCTGGAAGATTTTGGCGACTGCACGGTGCGCGGCAACGGCGGCGTGGGTTATCTGCGCGTCGATTGGTACACCCCGGACGGGCTGCCGGTGTGGGGCGATGGGCGCTGCACGATTCTGGGAACAGAAGGCTATATTGAACTGCGCAAGTACGTGGATATAGCCGGACGGCCTGGCGGCGAGCACCTCTTCCTGGTGGATCAGAAGAGCGTGCATTACATCGACTGTTCCGACAAGGAGCTGCCTTACGGGCGGCAGTTGATTGCAGATATTTACCAACGCACAGAAACCGCCATGACCCAGGCGCACTGCTTCCTGGCTTCCGAACTGGCGCTGAAGGCGCAGGCCGCGGCCGTCCGGCTGGGAAATTTGGCCGGCTGACCGGCTATTGTTTCACGACGCGGAATTCCTCAAACTGCAAAGTGAGTAGTTGGCTAGTGCCATTCTACGAAGCTGTGCGAGCGTTGTGGATCACTCAAAACGAGCTCTTCCTCTGAGTTTGCCGCTTCGGCCACCCGACAGGGTGCCTGTGGTTAGATTAGAAATAGGTATGGGTATGGGTCGTATGGATTCTATTTTACGAGTGGCTGTGGCCGGCTCTGGAATTGGCCGCGCGCATGTTGAGGCCCTGCAAACGCTGCCGGACCGTTTTCAGGTGGTGGCGCTGGCCGGTAAAGATGAGCGAACAGCCGGTGTGGCCGACCGCTACGGCATTGCGCATGTGACCGACGATTTCACGGAACTGTGCCGCGATCCGGATGTGGATGTAATTGATATCTGCACGCCCACATTTTTACATTATGCGCAGACGGTACAGGCGCTGGAGGCCGGTAAGCATGTCATCCTGGAAAAGCCAGCTTGCGGATCGCTACGCGAGGTGGACGGGCTGGAGGCGGCAGAAGCCCGTACGGGGCGGCGGATAATGCCAATTTTTCAGAACCGCATGGGCACGGCGGCCCAAAAGCTGCGTTTTTTGGTGAAGGAAGGCGTAACCGGGCGCGCCTATCTGGCCACGGCCGAAACGGCCTGGCGGCGGCGCTGGGAGTATTACGACGGAACCTGGCACGGCAAATGGTCCAGCGAGTTGGGCGGAGCGCTGGTTACACTGGGAATTCACGCCCACGATGTGCTCACTTCGGTGGTCGGCCCGGCGCGCAGCGTCTTTGCGCGCATGCGCACGCTGGTCAACCCGGTAGAGACGGAAGACTGCTTTAGCGCCGCACTGGAAATGGCCGATGGCTCGCTGGCTTCGCTGGCGTTGACCACCGGATCCAGCGAGCAGGTGACGCGCCTGCGTTTTGTATTTGCCAACCTGACCGCTGAAAGCCATAACCGCCCCTACAATTCGGCCTCCGAACCGTGGAAGATCACCCCAGACAGCCCGCAGGCTGAGGTAGCGATCGCGGCGGCGTTGGAGCGCTTCACCCCCATTCCGGAAGGTTTTGCCGGGCAGTTTGTGGGGTTCTCAGAAGGGCTGCGCCGTGGCTCAGCTTTTCCGGTCTCGCTGGCCGATTCGCGCCAGTCAATCGAACTGTTGACGGCCTTTTTTCTCTCGGCGCGCACCAACCAGGCGGTGGAACTGCCCATCGCGCCCGATCATCCGTACTACGACGGCTGGCTGCCGCAATAGCCGCCTGAACGCATTTCAGCGCGCTCAGCGGGGATTTGCCGCTTCCTGGCACCCGCCCCAGGGGTTCGCTTCACCTTTCTGTTTTGCCAGTTTTTTCTGGCAAAACAGAAAGCAATTCTATTGCGAAGTGGGCCAGGTTAAAGTATAGTTAGCTTGGTTTTCATCCCGCTTATGATTGATTCGATTTTCCAGGTAACTCGTTCTCGCATCGTCGTGCCGCGCCGGCGCGATGAACTGCTCACGCGCCACCAGCTTTTAGATAAATTAATGGGCCGCCTGGATTACCGGTTGGTAATTCTTTCTGCGCCCGCCGGGTATGGCAAAACCTCGCTATTGGTGGATTTTGTGCACCATCTTGAGTGGCCGGCCTGCTGGTATGCCATTGACGAGTTGGACCGCGACCCCATCCGTTTTATCGCCCATTTTATTTCAGCGCTGCGCGTGCATTTTCCAAATTTTGGCCAATCGGCGCTGGGTTTGCTTAACAGCAGTACCCAGGACCGGCTTAACCTGGATATGTTGGTGGCGACCGTCGCCAACGATGTTTTCGAAAATATCCCTGAACATTTTGTTTTTGTACTGGACGACTATCATCTGATTGATGACAGTCGCCCGGTAAGCCAGTTTGTCAGCCGGTTTTTGCAGGTGGTGGGCGAGAACTGCCACCTGTTCATTGCTTCGCGCACCCTGCTAACTCTGCCAGACCTGCCGCTGCTGGTAGCGCGGGATGAAGTAGGCGGGTTGGGTGTGGATGAACTCAGTTTTAAACCGGATGATATTCAGGCGCTTTATTTGCAGAACCAGCGCCAGGTGCTGCCCACCGCAATGGCGCGCGATCTGTTTAATCGTACGGAAGGTTGGATCACCGGTGTGCTGCTGACCAGCCAGATTTCTGGTGGGGGGCTGCCGGTTCGCAAAGGGGCGCTCAAGGCGGCCGGGGTGGATTTGTATGGGTATCTGGCCCAGCAAGTGCTTGAAAAACAACCCGCGGCGTTACAGGAGTTTTTGCTGCGTTCGTCGCTGTTTGAAGAATTTAACGCCAGTTTTTGTGCTGAGGTGATCGGCCCTGCCCTGGGCGTGGACCTGGATTGGGAAGAATTGATGGATGCGGCCCTGCGCAGCAACCTGTTTATTCTGTCTGTAGACGAGGAATCGGTCTGGCTGCGTTACCACCACCTGTTTTTGGAATTTTTACGGCAACGGGTTCTGAAGCAGCGCCCCAGGGAGGCCGAACTGATTCAAACGCGCCTGGCGCAGGTATATGCCGCGCGGGGGCAGTGGGAGCTTGCTTACCGGGTGTACCAACGCCTGGGGCGAATTTCGGCGCAGGCCAGCCTGGTGGAACAGGCCGCTGGTGACATGATGACCAGCGGCAAGCTGAACACTTTGGATGGTTGGTTGGAGACCATGCCCGAAGAAACGCGCCTGGCACGCCCGATTTTGCTCTCGCTGCAGGGGGCGCTGGCGGTCATGCGCGGCGAACTGCTGCAAGGCGAGGCCTTATTTGACCAGGCGATTGACGGGCTGCGCGCCAGCGGTGAGCGCTACCATCTGGCGGTAGCGCTGTCGCGGCGCGCGATTGAACTGCGCATGCGCGGGCAGTATGACCAGGCGCTAATAGATGCCGACGAGGCCGTGCAAGTGGCAGCCGAACTCGGCGGTCAGAATCGTGCCCCGGCCGAAGCGATGCGGGCGCGCGGCATGGTTTTGCTTTCCATGGGAGAGATCCGCCCCGCCTTTGAAAGTCTGACACAGGCTTACACGGCTTTCCAGACTCTGGGAGATACTACCGGGGCGGCACGCCTGTTGATTGAAATTGGCATGGCCCGCCGCCGCCTGGGACAGTTGGATGAAGCGGAAATTGCCTATATTCAAGCCCTCGAACTGTGGGAAGCGACTCGTAACCTGTTGTGGCAGGCCAACACACTCAATAACCTGGGTGTGCTGCAGCACGATCGTGGCGATTACCTGGCTGCCATCCACAGCCTGGAACGAGCCGTAGAGTGTGCCCGGCTGGCAGGCTATCCACGCATGGAGGCCTTTGCGCTGGCAGGCTTGGGCGATTTATTCCGCGACCTGGATGCTTTTAATGAATCAACCGAGGCTTACCGCCAGGGGGTTGTGCTGGCCGGGCGGGTGGGCGAGCAGTCACTGGTATTTTACCTTGACCTGGCACGCGGGGTGCTGGCGCGCCACCAGCAGCAGTTTGTGATGGCGCGTGATTTTTTCTACGCCGCGGCCGCCCGGGTGGAAAACGGCTTATCTCAGGTGGAGCAGGCTGCCTGTGACCTGGAACTGGCCACTCTGGCCCTGCTGCAGAACCAGCCTGAGCGGGTGCCCGAAATATTAACGCTTGCCACCCGCCTGTATGCATCTCAGAGCGCGCGTATGGAAAACGCCCGCGTGCAACTGCTATTGATGTTGTCGGCGGCGGTGCGTGAAGATTGGGCGGCGGCGCGGATTCACCGCCAGCAGTTTATGGAGATTTGGGATTCGCCGGCTGCCTGGCCGCCGCTGGTGGCGATTGCGCGTGAACTGCAGCCCTGGTTGGAACATTTTCATCACCGGGCTGAATTGGAGCCATTGGCAGGGCGCTTATTGCGCCAGGCAGATAGCCTGGGCCAGCGCCTGCCCGGGCTGCGCCGCCAACTGCGCCCGCAGGCCGGGGTGGTGCCGCTGGGTCCGGCACAGGTGGTTGTTAAGGCATTTGGCCGCATGGAAGTGCGCTACAACCACCGCCTGGTGACCAATTCGGATTGGCGTTCGCTGGTGGCGCGCGACCTGTTCTTTTTTATGCTCGACCATCCCCAGGGCCTCTCCAAGGAACAGATAGGGCTGGTGTTCTGGCCGGATGCTTCGCCCGACCAACTGCAGCAGCGTTTTCGCAACCTGATTTACCGCCTGCGGCATGCCGTGGGCAGCGATGCGGTGGTGCTGAGCCCAGACGAAACCTACCGCTTTAATGCCAATCTGGATTATGAATATGATGTGGAGACCTTTGAGCGCGAGTTGGCCATGGCGAAGTCTGCTGCGCCGGAGGCCCGTCTGCAGCATTTGTTGTGCGCAGTGCGCCTGGTACAAGGCCCATATTTGCCCGATTTAGGCGCTGAGTGGGCGCTGGTGGCCCGCCAGCGGCTGCTGCGCCTGCATTTGGATGCGCTGACGGATGCCGCCAACCTGGCACTGGTGGAGCTTAACCGGGCCGAACAGGCGCTGCAATTGTGCCAGCAGGCTCTGGAGGTGGATCCCAGCATGGAAGAGATCCACCGCCTGGCCATGCGCTGCTTTGCAGCCGAAGGCGACCGGGCCGGATTAATTCGCCAATATAATACCTGCTGCCAGGCGCTGCAGGAAGAATTCGCCGCGCTCCCTTCACCGCAGACCACCCGCCTTTTCGAAGAACTTTCCCGCTAAGCACATTTCTCCTTATATTTTGTAAATTGTAATGAAGTGATCGTTTCACTTCATGTAGATTTTTTATTTCCTCTAATTTTATTTTAATCTTTGGTAGTCTGAACGGTAGTCTCCTGGTTGTCATAATAACCTTAGAAATAAAAACTAAGGAGAAATGAAATGAAAAACGTAAAGACTCAATTGACCCTTTTGGTTGGCCGCCGCGATGCACGCGCCATTTTCATTTTCGTCACCCTGGTACTGTACATCATTTCTGCCGGTGCTCCCGATGCGAGCGGCGGAATCGGTCTGTAAACAGTCTTGATTCTTTTAATAGCTGCGGCCCTGCTGGGTTTGGTGGGTGGCAGGGTCTGGGCGGTACTGGCGCAACGTCCGTACGAAGTTCCAAATTTGCGCTGGGCGGGGCTGGTGGGGCTGGCTTTTATTCCACAGTTTTTCGCCTTTTTTTTGCCGGCCACCCGCGGAGGTTTCCCGCGCGAATGGATCGGGGTGGTGCTGGTTAGTTCGCAAGTGCTGCTTTTGCTCTTTTCCATAATCAATATTCGACGTTCCGGTTTCTGGCTGCTGGGTTTGGGGTTGGTGTGCAATTTGTTGGTGATCATTCTGAATGGGGGCATGATGCCAATCAGCCCGGAAACCCTGCAAAAGCTCTATCCCAACGCATCCGCCGGAGCCTGGCAGTTGGGGCAGCGCCTGGGTGTGGGAAAAGACGTGGTGCTGCCTGCCGCTGAAACGGTTTTATGGTTCCTTTCGGACTGTCTGACTCTGCCGAATTGGGCAGTTTACAAGCTGGCATTCAGCGTGGGTGATGTGTTGATCGCGGCTGGAGCGTTTTGGATGCTCTTTTCTTTTGGCGGTAGTTCAATTCCGAAGGAGATGCAAACATGAATCAGTTTTTTAGTGAGCCTAATCGTCAGGTTATGAATGCCTATCAACGACAGGAAATTAGTCGTATTTTAACGGCCGCGGTGATTAATGAAAATTTTCGCAAGCTGCTGTTGACCAACCCCGATAAGGCGTTGGCGGCAGGCTATCGTGGCGAGCCTTTTCACCTGGCGAAGGAAGAACGCAGCCAACTGGTGGCCATTCGGGCCAATTCGCTGGCTGAATTTGCTGCCCAGATTCCGCAGTTCCGGTAAATGGACCTTCCCATTTCCTTAAAAACATTTAGAGGTTTATCGATGAGCGCCCTGAGTAGTTCAATTTGGCCAAAAAAAAACTGGAATGAGTGCGGCTCTGATGCTCCGCAGGAAGCATTTTCTGCGGCGGCGTTATTGAAGGCCGCATCTTCCTTTCAGGGCAAAGAAACCGCGGATGCTATGAAGGAGCTGCTGGGGTTCAGCCGCACTTTATCGGTGGCATCTTCATTGGATGTGCTGGCGGCCGAAATTGCTAAACGCGCTGTGGAAATTTTGCGAGTGACCTACTGCCGGGTTCTGGTGACTACCCCCAATCATGCGCTGTCTTGTGTCGCGACCTATGATTCTCGGGTGAATGTGGCAGGGTTTGAAAGCAAGGTGGTGCCGGTCGCGTCGATGCGCCTTTACCAGCGCGCGGCGACGAACCTGAGTCCGCTGGTATTTCGTATGTCCAGCCCGACCCTTTCACACAATGAGCAGCATTTGCTGGGGGCAGAGAATGTGGCAGGCCTGTGTCTGGCCCCGATGCGTTTAAATGCCGAAAGCATTGGGCTGCTGGTGTTGGGGTTGACAGTGGAGCAGGAAGGTGAGACTCACCTGGAAGAAAAACGGCGGTTGATCGCCTATCTGGCTGAACAGGCCGCGGCGGCGCTCTATCGCGTCAATTTGAGCCGGCGGCTGCAGGCCAGCCAGTTGGAAACGGTGCTGGCACTGGCCAAGGCGCTGGAAGCGCGCGACGATCATACCGCCGGCCATGGTCAGCGTATGGTCGAACTGGCGGAACGGATTGCCCTGCGCCTGGGCTGCACGCCGGCCGAACTGGAAACGATCCGCTGGGCGGCTCTGTTGCACGATATTGGCAAACTGGGCATTCCAGATCGGATCTTGCTAAAACAGGGGCCTCTGACTCCGGAGGAGTGGGTCATTATGCGGCGCCATCCACAGATCGGTGCCGAGATTGTCAACCGGGTTTCGAACCTGGCGGATGTGACCGAACTGATTCAAGATCACCACGAGCGCTGGGACGGTCGGGGGTATCCGCGGCAGAAAATGGGCGAAGAGATTCCCCTGGGTGCACGGATTGTGGCAGTGGTGGACGTTTACAGCGCGATGACGGATGGACGGTGCTACCGCTTGCCTTGCACCCACGCTGAGGCGGTTCAAGAATTAAAGCGCTGTTCCGGTAGCAATTTCGATCCTGGGGTGGTCGAAGCATTCATAAGCCTTTATCGCTAGGGTCAGGGGTTGACCAACTGCGCAAAGCGCAGTCAGGACCATCCCGGGAGTTTCTCCGGGATGTGTCCTTTTAAAAACAGGTTATGATTAAGCAATGGGCTATTTTGAAATTGGCATTTTTCAACCTCGTAATGATTTGAATATTGGCACACTGTGGCGTTCAGCGCACCAGTTGGGCGCGGCGGGCATTTTTACCATTGGACGACCCTACCGGCGCCAGACCAGCGATCCATTCGCGGTGGATCAGCATATTCCGCTGCGCTGTTTTCCCAGTTTTGAGCATTTTTTGGAGGCGCGCCCGCGTGGGGCGCAGTTGGTGGCGGTAGAGATCGGGGGCACCCCGCTGGCGCAGTTTTCTCATCCAGAAGTTGCCATCTATCTGCTGGGGGCTGAAGATAACGGCCTGCCGGCCAGAATTATTGACCAATGCAACGCGTTGATCGCGCTCGAAGCCGTGCGCCAGGTTTCTTACAATGTGGCAGTCACCGGCAGCATTGTGATGTATCACCGCGTGTTTATGCAGGCTGCCCGGTGAGTTTAGATGCGCATTCAGCCGAATACCTGGCGCTGATTAAGGGCCTGATTGCGCTGCGGTATGTGTGCAGGGGGCGCAGTAGCATCCACGCGCGGTGGAAGAGGCAGCGGTACCACGAAGCGCTATGACCGCGCAGTTCGTTTAGTACATTTGCTTCTGTTTAGGTCGATATTGGTAGAAAGTTAGCACGAAACCGCCGAAAACCTCGATTATTTCGGTCCATTCCGAAATTTGCTTGTCATGTTTTAAAAAAAATGCTATATAATTTATATCCCTCTCTGGGTTCTGTAGGAGGCTTTTCTGACCTGTGCCTGATCTCCTGACCGCCGGTGATGACTGCAATCGGCCTGAGTGGGTGTCGTTTCCGTGTTTAGACTTGAAAGGATCTGTATGAATATCTATGTAGGAAACCTCTCGTATAAGGCCAGTGAGGAGGAGCTGCGCCAGGCGTTTGCAGCGTATGGTCAGGTCTCGTCGGTGGCAATTATTAAGGATGCAGCGACGGGTCAGTCGCGCGGTTTTGCATTTGTCGAAATGGCCAATGCTACTGAGGGCCAGGCGGCGATCACTGGTTTGAACGGCACCGATTTCAAGGGCCGGCCTCTCAAGATCAACGAAGCGCGCCCGCGTGAAGAACGACCACGCCGTGAAGGTGGTGGTGGCGGTGGTGGTTACGGCGGTGGCGGCGGCTACGGTGGTGGTTACGGCGGCGGCGGTGGCGATCGTGGCGGCGGTGGAGGTTACGGCGGCGGCGGTGGCGATCGTGGCGGCGGTGGAGGTTACG
>Ga0105047_10001658_pt1 | contig 39923 bp, 36 predicted proteins | sample MAT04_FD_78384 | JGI IMG/M metagenome (GOLD analysis project Ga0105047, IMG submission 78384) | Freshwater microbial communities from Lake Fryxell liftoff mats and glacier meltwater in Antarctica - MAT-04 (megahit assembly) | ecosystem: Environmental > Aquatic > Freshwater > Ice > Liftoff...
CAAGTCCAGCGTCTTCAACGCCCTGACCGGGCTGGACTTCGCCGACGTCGGGGTGCGGCGACCCACCACCTCGCGGGTCACCGCGTGCGTCTGGGCGCACGACGCGTCGGCACTGCTCGATTGGCTCGACGTCGCCGGCGACCGCAGGATCGAGCGGGAGAGCGCACTCGACGGTGAGTCCCAGGCCGACCTGCGCGGCCTGGTGCTGCTCGACCTGCCGGACCACGACTCGGTCGAGTCGGAGCACCGCGCGGTCGTCGACCGGCTGCTGCCGCTGGTCGACCTGCTCGTCTGGGTGGTCGACCCGCAGAAGTACGCCGATGACGCCTTGCACAGCGGCTACTTGCGCCACCTCGTCGGCCACGAGGGCGCGATGCTCGTCCTGCTCAACCAGGTCGACACCGTTCCGGACGGCGCCCGGTCCGGCCTGGTTGAGGATGTCGGCCGGCTGCTCACGCAGGACGGGCTGGTCGGTGTGGCGACCCATGCGGTCTCGGCGCGGACCGGCGAGGGGGTGCTCGACGTGCGACGGGTGCTCGCGACGGCGGTGGCCGGCCGTGGGCTGGCCGAGGTCCGGGCCTCCGCGGAGCTGGACGACGCCGCCCGCGCGCTGGCCCAGGCCGTCGGACCAGCCGAGCCGGAGCTGCCGATCGGCCTGGCGGTCGACGCCCTGGCCGAGGCCGCCGGACTGCCGGGCATGGTGGCGGCCGTCGAGGCCTCCGCCCGGTCGCAGGGCATCGCGCAGGGGCCGACGGGCCTTGGGCCGGTGCAGGCCGACCGGGCGGCCCTGGTGCGCGCGGCGTGGCTCGAGCAGGTCGGGGCCGGGCTCCCTGGGCCGTGGACGGTCGCGCTGGAGACAGCCGTCGGCGACGACGACGTCCTGGTCGCCGCGCTGGACGAGCGGCTAGCCGCCCTGGCCCTGCCGGACCGGGTGGTCAGGGCCGGGCGGGTGCTGCGCTGGATCGCCCTCTGGCTCGGGATGCTGGCGGTGACCGCCTGGGCCTGGGCGGCGCTGGGCTACCTCGACGCGGACGGCTGGGACAATGAGGCGCTGCTGGTGCCGGTGGTCTCGGCCGGGACGCTGGTCGTGCTGGCACTCGTCCTCCTCGTGGTCGCCGGTGCGGTCTCGCGCCGGGCCGTGCGACGCCGCGCCGCCGGTCTGCGTACTGCCGGGCACGCGGCGATCGCCGAGGCCGTCGAGGTGGCGCTCGCCCGGCCGACGCGGGCGCTGCTGGTCGACCACCGCGCCGTCCGGCAGGCGGCCGCACGACCCAGCAGCACCCGTCCACCGGTCCCCGGCGCGATCGGGTCCTCCCCAGACTGAGCGTCCCCCCGCCCCGGTCGCAGCCATCGACGGGCACCCTCGTGGTGGCCGGATGAGCCGGCCGTCGCCCGAGGAGGAACGATGAACAACGCCCTGATGATCACTGTGGTCGGTTGGGCCGCGGGAACGCCCCGCGAGGTGGTCGGCGGCGACCGCACGCCCTACACGAGCTTCCGGCTGGCCACGACACCGCGCTACTTCGACTCCCGCGCCGGTGCGTGGAAGGACGGGCGCACCGACTGGTTCACCGTCAAGGCCTACCGGGACGTAGCGTTCAATGTCGCGGCGTCGGTCCGCAAGGGCGACCCGCTCGTCGTGCACGGCCGGATGTCCACCGACGAGTGGGAGACCGAGCAGGGCACCCGCACCAGCCTCGTGCTCGAGGCCGTCGCACTGGGCCACGACCTCTCGCGGGGGACCGCGCGGTTCGCCCGGACGGTGCGCGCGGCCACCGCCCAGCCCGAGGAGACGGACGAGGTCGCCGACCTCGCGGACGGCTCGGGGATCGCCGGGGAGGACCACGCCGCCGGCGCCGACGGTACCGCGCAGGTCGACCCCTGGGCCACGGACCTCGACCCGGTGGGCGCTCTCGGCCAGTGACGCCGTAGGCTGGGCGGCCGGACCGCCGGGGACCGATCCCGCGTCCCGGACCCCCGAACCCCAGGAGCAGACCCGACCGTGGCTGAGTTCATCTACACCATGTACAAGGCGCGCAAGGCGCACGGCGACAAGGTGATCCTCGACGACGTCACCATGAGCTTCTTCCCGGGCGCCAAGATCGGCGTCGTCGGGCCGAACGGTGCCGGCAAGTCGACGATCCTGAAGATCATGGCCGGGCTGGAGCAGCCGTCCAACGGCGAGGCCAGGCTCTCGCCCGGCTACTCCGTGGGCATCCTGCTCCAGGAGCCGCCGCTCAACGACGCCAAGACCGTGCTCGGCAACGTCGAGGAGGGCGTGGCGGACATCAAGGCCAAGCTCGACCGGTTCAACGAGATCTCCGCACTCATGGGGGACCCGGACGCTGACTTCGACACCCTGCTCGCCGAGATGGGCGATCTGCAGGAAGCCCTGGACCACGCGAACGCCTGGGACCTGGACGCCCAGCTCGAGCAGGCGATGGACGCGCTGCGCTGCCCGCCGCCGGACGCCGACGTCTCGGTGCTCTCCGGGGGGGAGCGGCGCCGGGTCGCCCTGTGCAAGCTGCTCCTGGAGAAGCCGGACCTGCTGCTGCTCGACGAGCCGACCAACCACCTGGACGCCGAGAGCGTGCTGTGGCTCGAGCAGCACCTGTCGCAGTACGCCGGCGCGGTCCTGGCCGTGACCCACGACCGGTACTTCCTCGACCACGTGGCCGAGTGGATCGCCGAGGTCGACCGCGGACGCCTCTACCCCTACGAGGGCAACTACTCCACCTACCTGGAGAAGAAGGGTCAGCGGCTGGAGGTCCAGGGCAAGAAGGACCTCAAGCTGGCCAAGCGCCTCAAGGACGAGCTCGACTGGGTCCGGTCCTCGGCCAAGGGTCGCCAGACCAAGTCCCGTGCCCGGCTGGCCCGCTACGAGGAGATGGCCGCCGAGGCGGACCGCACGCGCAAGCTGGACTTCGAGGAGATCCAGATCCCGCCGGGCCCCCGCCTGGGCAGCGTCGTCATCGCGGCGACCGACCTCAACAAGGGCTTCGACGGGCGCACGCTCATCGACGGGCTGTCCTTCACGCTGCCGCGCAACGGCATCGTCGGGGTCATCGGCCCCAACGGGGTCGGCAAGACGACGCTGTTCAAGACGATCGTCGGCCTCGAGCAGCTCGACGCCGGCACGCTGCGGATCGGCGAGACGGTTCAGCTGTCCTACGTCGACCAGTCCCGCGGCGGGATCGACCCGGCCAAGACACTGTGGGAGGTCGTCTCCGACGGGCTCGACTACATCAAGGTCGGTCACGTCGAGATGCCCTCGCGGGCCTACGTCGCGGCCTTCGGCTTCAAAGGACCGGACCAGCAGAAGCCGGCCGGGGTGCTCTCCGGCGGGGAGCGGAACCGGCTCAACCTGGCCCTCACCCTCAAGCAGGGCGGCAACGTCCTGCTCCTCGACGAGCCGACCAACGACCTCGACGTCGAGACCCTCGGCTCCCTGGAGAACGCCCTGCTGGAGTTCCCCGGCTGCGCCGTCGTCGTCTCGCACGACAGGTGGTTCCTGGACCGGGTGGCGACGCACATCCTGGCCTACGAGGGCACCGAGGAGGACCCCGCTCGCTGGTACTGGTTCGAGGGGAACTTCGAGTCCTACGAGGCCAACAAGGTCGAGCGGCTGGGTGCCGATGCCGCTCGCCCGCACCGGGTCACCTACCGCAAGCTGACGCGCGACTGACCGTAGGCTGGACAGCGTGAGCCAGAGCCAGCGCGAGGAGGACCTCGGTACGGCGCTGGCCTCGCTGCGCGCCGCACTGGTCGAGGTGCGGCTGCCGCTCGACCTGCCGGGAGCCGCGGCCGGTCGGCATGAGGCCGCGCGGATGGTCGCGCACCTGGACGACTACCTGCTGCCGCGCGTCCGCCAGCAGGGTGCCCCGCTGCTCGCCGTCGTCGGCGGGTCGACCGGGGCGGGCAAGTCGACCCTGGTCAACGCGCTCGTCAGGGCGCCGGTGAGCGCCGCCGGCGTGCTCCGGCCGACGACCCGCTCCCCGGTGCTCGTGCACCACCCGGACGAGGCGCCCTGGTTCGCCACCGACCGCGTGCTGCCGGGCCTGGCCCGGTGGTCGAGCGCGGGTGCCGGTCGACCACGGCCGGACGACGACGCGCACAGCCTTCGGCTGGTGGCCCACGCTGCGGTCCCGCGCGGGTTGGCCCTGCTCGACGCCCCCGACATCGACTCCGTCGTCACGCAGAACCGTGAGCTCGGCGCCCAGCTGCTCGGGGCGGCCGACGTGTGGGTGTTCGTCACCACTGCTGCCCGCTACGCCGACGCCGTGCCGTGGGACCTGCTCGCCGAGGCCGCGGCCCGACGTGCCGTCGTCGCCATCGTGCTCGACCGGGTGGACGCCGGCGCCCGGGAGGCGATCACCGCGCACCTGGGAGCGATGCTCACCGAGCGCGGGCTGGCCGACGCGCGGCTGTTCGCCGTACCCGAGTCAGCCCTCGTCGACGGTCTGCTGCCGCACGCGGCCGTGGCAGAGCTCGACGCATGGCTGCACGCCGTCGTCGCCGACGCCGAGACCCGCGACCGGGTGGTGCAGCGGACCGTCCACGGCGCCGTCGCCGACCTCGTCGACCGGGTCCCCGCCCTGGCCGGCGCCGCGGACGCGCAGGTCGCCCACGCCGAGGGCCTGCGGTCCACCGTCGCGGTCGCCTACGCCATGGCGCAGGAACAGGTCAGCGCCGCCACGTCGGACGGCACGATGCTGCGCGGCGAGGTGCTGGCCCGCTGGCAGGAGTTCGTGGGCACGGGCGAGCTGCTGCGGGCGGTCGAGAGCACCGTGAGCACCTGGCGCGACCGGATCAGCGCCGCCCTGCGCAGCCGACCCGCCCCCGAGCCGGTGACCGCCGCGATCGGGCACGGGCTGGTGGACGTCGTGGCCGACGCGGCCGACCGCGCGACCGAGCGGGTCGACGCTGCCTGGCGCGCCGACCCCGCCGGGCTCGTGCTGGTCGACGGGTTACGGCTCTCGCGATCCTCCGGCGACCTGCGCGAGCGGATCGCCGAGCAGGTGCGCGGCTGGCAGGGCGGCGTGCTCGAGCTCGTCGCCACCGAGGGGGCGGGCAAGCGCAGCACCGCCAGGGTCCTGTCCTTCGGCGTCAACGGGATGGGGGCGGCCCTCATGGTCGCGATCTTCGCCCACACCGGTGGCCTGACGACGGCGGAGGTCGGCGTGGCCGGGGGGACGGCCGTCCTGGCGCAGCGGCTGCTCGAGGCGGTCTTCGGCGACGACGCCGTCCGTCGGCTGACCCGCACCGCCCAGGAGGACCTCACGGCCCGGATCGCGCGGCTGCTCGAGCAGGAGCAGTCCCGCTGGACCACCCTGGTCGACGCGCTGGACCTGCCTCGCGGGGGTCAGTCGCTGCGCGTGGCGACGGCTGCGGTGGCCCGCGCGGCGGGCGCCTCGGAACCGGACCTCAGCGTGCCCGCCGCCCCGCCGGTCGAGGCTGGAGCCGCCCCGCCGTTGCCCTGGTGGCGGCGATGGCTCGGCTGAGCGTCGCCGAGCGGCTGACCGCGCTGGCGCAGGCCGTGGCCGCCGGGCACGAGGCGCTGCCGCCCGACCTGCTCGCGCGCGCCCAGCAGGTGCAGGAGCGCGCCGGTCACCGGCTGCGGCTGTCCGAGCGGCACACCGTCGTCGCCATGGCCGGCGCGACCGGCGCGGGCAAGTCCTCGCTGGTCAACGCGCTGATCGGCGAGGAGGTCGCCGCGGTCGACGTGCTGCGCCCGACGACGTCCCAGGCGCTGGCGGTCGTGCAGGGGCCGGAGGGCTCCGGACCGCTCCTCGACTGGCTCGGGGTGCGTGAGCGCGTGGTCGTCACCGGCCCCCCGGCCGACGAGGGCCTGGTGCTGCTCGACCTGCCAGACCACGACTCGGTGCGCACCGAGCACCGGCTCGAGGCCGAGCGGCTCGTCGCGCTCGTCGACCTCATGGTCTGGGTCCTCGACCCGCAGAAGTATGCCGATGCCGCCGTGCACGAGCGCTACCTTCGCCCGCTCGCGGGGCACGGCGGTGTCATGCTCGTCGTGCTCAACCAGGTCGACCGGCTGTCGGCACCGGACCGGGACGCTGCGCTGGGCGACCTGCAACGGCTGCTCGACTCCGACGGTCTGGCCGGTGTAGCCGTGCTCCCGGTCAGTGCGCTGACCGGCACGGGGATCGATGCGCTGCGCGCCGCCCTGAGCGAGGCGGCCCGGCGGCGGGTGGCCGCCCGCCACCGGATCGAGGCCGACGTGGTCGAGGTGGCCGACGCCATCGGCCGCAGGTGCGCACCCCCCGGCGGCCGCCCGGGCCGCGGCGCCACCCCCGCCCTCGCCGGCCGTGGGCGCACCCGCACGGCGCTGACCGGCGAGCTGGTCGACGCATTCGCGCAGGCAGCCGGGGTGCCGCTGGTCATCGAGGCGGTGCGCGGCTCGACCGTGCTGGCCGCCCGACGTGCCACCGGCTGGCCACCGACCCGCTGGCTGTCGCGGCTGCGGGCCGACCCGCTGGCGACCCTGCACCTGGCGACAGCGGGGTCCGCGCGACGCGGCGAGCGATCCGAGACGGTCGAGGTCTCGCGCACCTCCCTACCCCCGGCGGGGCCGGCCCAGACGGCCCGGGCCCGGGCCGCCGTCCGGGCCTACACCGATGCCGTCACCGGCGACGCGCCGGACCCGTGGGTGCTGCTGGCCCGCGGTGCGGTGGACCTCCCCGAGGTCGCCGAGGGGTCGCGGGCCTCGCTGGCCGACGTGCTGGACACCGCCGTGGCCGGTGCCCCGATCACGGTCCGCCGGCCCCGGTGGTGGGCGGTCGTCGGCGCCACCCAGTGGGTGCTGCTGGCGATCGCGGTCGGCGGGCTGGCATGGCTCGGAGCGCTCGCCGCCCTCGACGCGCTCGCGCTGCCCGCTCCGACCCCGCCGCGCTGGGGCGAGGTTCCCGCCCCGACGCTCGCCCTGCTCGGCGGCATGGCCCTGGGCCTGCTGCTGGCCGGTGCGGCGCGGCTGGTCGCCCGGGTCGGCGCTGGTCGTCGGGCCCAGCGGGCGGCAGCGAGCCTGCGCGCGGCCGTCGCGGCCGCCGCCGGGCGCTCCGTCGTCGACCCGGTCGACGAGGTCCTGGCCCGGCTGGAGCTGTGCCGCTCGGCTGCGGTGCGCGCCGCGACACCGCCGACCAGGGAGCGTCGATGACCCGACTGCTCGTACCGGTGCCGCTGCGCTGGGCAGACCTCGACCCCTACGGCCACGTCAACAACGTCGCCGTGCTGGGGCTGCTCGAGGAGGCGAGGATCGCTGCGTTCTGGCGTCACCCCGAGGAGGCCGATGCACCATGGCCCACGGCCGTGCTCGACAGCGGCCCCGGCGCGGCGACGCACACCTTCGTCGCCGCCACCGAGATCGAGTACCTCGCGGTACTGGGCTACCACCGTGAGCCGGTGACGGTTGAGATGTGGCTCGGGCACCTCGGTGGGGCGAGCATCGAGGTCTGCTACCAGCTGACGGTCGACGAGGGGACGGAGCGGGTCGTGCACGTCCAGGCGCGCACCACGCTCGTGCTCGTCGACGCGGCGAGCGGGCGGCCGCGACGGATCACGCCCCAGGAACACGCCGTGTGGGCCCCGTACCTCGAGGATCCCGTCGTCCTGCGTCGTCGTCGCCCCTGAGGCCCTGCGCGCCGACGTCGCTCAGACGGACTCGTCGGCCCTCTCGGGGCGGGTGGGCGTCGCCCCGCCGTCGGGGCTGCTCGCCGCCAACCGTTCGGCTGCGGCCGCCATCCCGCGCTGCATCGACCCGAAGACGACGCCGTGGAACGGCGCGACCGACCACCAGTAGGCGTGCCCCGCGAGGCCCTGCGGGTGGAAGGTCGCTACCTGGCGCAGGACGCTCCGGTCCGGGCTTGGTCCGGGCTCGATGGACAGCTCGAGCCAGGCCAGCCCCGGCATCCGCATCTCGGCACGAAGGCGGAGCAGCCGCGGCGGCTCGACGGCCTCGACCCGCCAGAAGTCGACGGTGTCGTCGACCCACAGCCGGCCCGGGTCGCGCCGCCCCCGGCGCAGTCCGGGGCCCCCGGTGAGCCGGTCGATGACCCCGCGCACTTGCCAGGCCAGCGGCCAGGAGTACCAGCCGGAGTCCCCGCCGATCGAGGTGAGCACCCGCCACACGTCGCGGGGCGAGGCATCGACCTGCACGCTGCGCTCGTCGCGGTACAGCGAGCCGCCGGCCCAGTCGGGATCGGACGGCAGCGGGTCGCTGGGCGCGCCGGGCACGGCGGCCGAGGACCACCGGGTCGCGACGTCGGCGTCCTGGATCTTGGCCAGCGCGAGCTCGACCGCCCGGTCGAAGCCGACGAGCCCGCCCGGGGGATCGGGGACGTGCTCGGCGATGTCGTGCTCGGTGCAGACCACCTCGTGGATGAGCGACTCGACCAGCGGCCGGGCCAGCGCGCTGGGCACTGGCGTGACGAGGGAGACCCACAGGCTCGACAGGCGCGGGCTGAGCACCCCCACCCCGACGATGAGGCGCCTGCGGAGCCCGGCGACCGCGGCGTACCGCTGCATCATGTCGCGATAGGTGAGCACCTCCGGCCCGCCGATGTCGAACCCCCGGCTGACCTCGGCCGGCATCGTCGCGCTGGCGACGAGGTAGCGCAGCACGTCACGGATGGCGATCGGCTGGATCCGGTTGTCCACCCACCGCGGCGTCGTCATCGCGGGCAGGCGTTCGGTGAGGTAGCGCATCATCTCGAAGGACGCCGAGCCGGAGCCGAGGATCACCGCAGCGCGCAGCACTGTCGTCGGCACGCCGCTGGCCAGGAGGATCTCGCCGACCTCCTTGCGCGACTCCATGTGCGGGGAGAGCTCCTCGGTGTCCGGGTGCAGCCCGCCGAGATAGATGATCCGGCCGACCCCCGCCTCTCGGGCCGCCTGGGCGAAGACGAGCGCGGTGCGCCGGTCGCGCGACTCGAACCGCGCTCCGCTGCCCAGGGAGTGGATGAGGTAGTAGGCGACGTCGACGCCCGCCAGGGCGGTGCGCAGGGTCTCGAGGTCGGCGGCGTCCGCCTCGACGGTCTCGACCGCCTCGATCCAGGCGCGATCACGCAGGCGGGCGGGGTGGCGGGCGATCGCGCGGACCCGGTGGCCCGCATCGAGCAGCTCCGGTACAAGACGTCCGCCGACGTACCCGGTGACCCCGGTGACGGCACAGAGCAGGGGAGTGCGGTCCTCGTCCGGGTTGTGGGCCATCGGACCATCCTCACCCGGCCGGAACGATCGTGCCGATCGCGGGCGTGCCCGGGCCGCCGTCAGACCGGGTCACGACGGGATGCGGACCATGCCCTCCTGAGCGATCGTGGCGACGAGCTCGCCCTCGCGGGAGAAGACCTGCGCCGCGCCCAGGCCCCGGCCGCCCTGGGCGGTGGGCGAGGACTGCACGTAGAGCAGCCACTCGTCGACCCGGGCCGGCCGATGCCACCACATCGCATGGTCGAGCGAGGCGATCGACAGGCCGGGTGTGCTCCACAGGGCCGAGTGGCGGCGCAGCACCGGCTCGAGCATCGCCTGGTCGCAGGCGAAGGCGAGGAGCGCGCGGTGCAGCAGCGCGTCGTCGGGCACCGGGCCGCGGGCGCGCATCCAGACCATCTGCCGGTCGGTGGCCGGCGGGTGGTGCTCGGTGGCCAACGACTCCTCGACGTGGCGCAGCTCGAACGCACCGGACTGGATCCAGAACCGGGCCAGCGGGTGGTCGGCCGGCGGCCGGTCCAGCGGGCTGGGCAGGTCCTCGGGCGCGGGCACCGACGTCGGCGCGGCGTCGGCGTGGTCCAGGCCCGGCTGGTCGATCTGGAAGGAGGTGATGAGGGAGAGGATCGGCACGCCGTCCTGCAGGGCATGGGTGCGCCGGGCGGAGAAGGATCGCCCGTCGCGCAGCCGCTCCACCGCGAACCTGACCGGACGGGCGACGTCCCCGGCGCGCAGGAAGTACCCGTGCACCGAGTGCGGCAGACGGTCCGCCTCGACGGTGCGGCCTGCCGCGAGCACCGCCTGGGCGAGCACCTGGCCCCCGAACACCCGCCCGCCGGGCAGCGGGAGGTTGGACCCGGTGAACGTGTCGGCGTCCACCTGCTCGAGGTCGAGCACCCGCAGCACGGTGTCGAGCGGTCCGACCGCCGGGGAGCTCATCGGTCCGCCGGGGCGTTGACCATCGAGTGCGCCGCGCGCTCGAGGTAGTCCCACAGTGTCGCGTGCGGTCCGGGGGGCAGGCCCAGCTCCCCGAGGGCCGACCGCATGTGGACCAGCCAGCGGTCGCGCATCGCCGGGGTGACGACGAACGGCGCGTGACGCATCCGCAGCCGAGGGTGGCCACGCTGCTCGGAGTAGGTGCCCGGCCCGCCCCAGTACTGCTCGAGGAACATCCGCAAGCGGTCCTCCGCCGGGCCGAGGTCCTCCTCGGGGTACATCGGGCGCAGCTCTGGATCGGCCGCCACGCCACGGTAGAACGCCGCGACGAGGCGGCGAAAGGCGTCGGCGCCGCCGACGGCGGCGTAGAAGGAGTCTGGGGCACCGGGTGCGGAAGTGCTCACCGGACGATGATCCCAGGTTCGACGCCGAGCGGGGGGTGATCCGCCGAGGGCGTCGTCGGTCGGGCGTCGGTTGGCGTGGGGATACGCTGCCTGTGCAGCCCGACGGCCGGCGTTCGAGGAGGAACCGATGAGCAAGGCGGAGCAGATCCTGGCGGCGCTCGGCGGCGACGCGAACATCATCGAACTGGAGCCCTGCATCACGCGGCTGCGGGTCGAGCTGGCCGACCCGTCGCTGGTGGACGAGGCGGCCCTCAAAGCCACCGGTGCCTTCGGCGTCGTCCGCTCCGGCCGGGTCGTTCAGGTGGTCGTCGGCCCCGAGGCCGACACGCTCGCCGCCGACATCGAGGGCCTGCGCTGACCCGGGTCGTCCTGGCGGTGCACGCGCCCTGCGCGGGGACGGTCCGCGACCTGTCGGACGTGCCCGACGTCGTGTTCTGCGAGCGGATGCTCGGACCCGGCCTCGCCCTCGACCCGTTCGCCTTCTCGACGCAGGTGCTCGCCCCGGTCGACGGCACGCTGGTGGCTGTGCACCCGCACGCCTTCGCCCTCCGCGCCGGCGACGGGCGCGGGGTGCTGGTGCACCTCGGCCTGGACACCGTCGAGCTGGCCGGACGGGGCTTCGTCATCCACCGCTCGGTCGGCGAACCGGTCCGGACGGGGGACCTGCTGCTCACCTGGGACCCGGTCGACGTGGCCGCGGCCGGTCGCACGCTGTCCTGCCCGGTCATCGCCCTGCAGGCCGACCCCGCGGACCTCGCCCTGCTCGCCCTTCCCGGCCAGGACGTCGTCGCCGGTCAGCCGCTGTTCGCGTGGTCCTGACCGTCGGGTCCTGAGCGCTGCCCTGCCGGTCGAACCTCGCGCTCGACGAGCACCTCGCGGCGCGGCAGCGCCAGGGCGACGCCGCGCGCGACGAAGACGTCGCGGACGCGCTCGCGCAGGGCGCGCTGCACCTCCCACTGCTTGGCGGGTGCGGTCTTGACCGCGGCGCGGAGCAGGACCGACTCGCCGCTGAGGTCCTCGAACGCTGTCACCTCCGGCTCGCCGAGCAGGACCGTGGCGATCTCCTCGTCGGCGGCCAAACCGGCGGTCGCCTCGCGCAGCAGCTCCAGTGCCTCGGTGACGTCCTGGTCCGGCCCGACGCGTACCTCGACGATGGCCCTGGCCCAGCCCTGGGTCTTGTTGCCGACCCGCAGCACCTCGCCGTTGCGCACGAACCAGAGCGTCCCCTGCAGGTCGCGCACCTGGGTGACCCGCAGCCCGATCGCCTCGACGCTGCCCGACGCCGACCCGAGGTCGACGACGTCGCCCACCCCGTACTGGTCCTCGATGAGCATGAACAGACCCGACAGGAAGTCCTTGACCAGGGTCTGGGCGCCGAAGCCGAGGGCCACCCCGGCCACCCCGGCCGAGGCGAGCACCGGACCGAGGTTCCAGCTGTTGATGTTCGACAGGACGGTGAGCATGCCGAGACCGACGACGAGGGCCGCGGAGGAGCGCAGCACCGATCCGACGGTCCTGGCCCGCTGGTTCCGCCGCGCGGCGGCGAGCGGGCTGAGCTCGACGAGGTCGACACCGGTGCGGCTGAGCAGCCGCTGGGTGTGGCGGCGAACCGTCGAGTGGCCCTCGACGATGGAGCGGACCGTCCGGGCGATCATCCAGCGGGCCAACCCCAGGACGAGGGCGCCGACGACGAGGGCGACGGCGCTCTGCAGCGGGGCGCCGAGCAGCCAGTCGTACCAGTGCGCGGACGGCGTCGCGGCCATGCGTCCGACGGTCTCGGTCACGGTCACGGCAGCGGGCGGCATGACGAGCAGGCTAGCGGCCGCCCCGACCCTCCGGCACGGGACGGCGCTGCCCAGCCCACGCCCGGCTCTGGCAGGATCGTTCCGTGTCCGACGACGTCCGCCCCGAGCCCCTGTCCGCCCCCTTGCTCGACCTGGCGAACAGGTACGGGGTCGTTCCCGACTTCTGGGGCTTCGACGGCACGCACAAGTCGGTCTCGCTCGGCACCATGGTCGACGTCCTGGCCGCACTGGGGGTCGACGCGTCGAGCCCGGAACGCGTCGAGGTCTCCCTGCAGAACGCCGAGGACGAGGTCTGGCGGCGGATGCTGCCCGCCGTCCTGGTGCTCCGCGAGGGCAACGCCCAGCAGGTCGCCGTGCACGTCACCGACGGTGCCGAGGTGCAGACCTGGCTCGAGCTGGACCCCGAGGCGGGCGGAGGTCGGCGTGAGGTCGGTCCGGTCGACCTCTACACCCCGCCGCGGTCCGTCGACGGGCGCACCATCGGGCGCGCCGCCGTCGAGGTTCCGGGTGACCTCCCGCTGGGGTGGCACACGCTGCACGCCGCGAGCGACGGGGTCAACGCCCAGTGCACCGTCGTGGTCACCCCGAACCGGGTCGCGCTCGGCGCCGACCTCGACCAACGTCGCGGCTGGGGCTTCATGGCGCAGCTCTACTCGGTTCGTTCCCAGCGCTCCTGGGGGCTGGGCGACCTGGCCGACCTGCGCGAGATCGCCTGGTCCTCCGGCCGACTCGGCGCCGACTTCCTGCTCATCAACCCGCTGCACGCCGACGCGCCGGTGGCACCGGCGACCCCCTCGCCGTACCTGCCGACCACACGCCGTTTCGTCAGCCCCCTGTACCTGCGGCCCGAGGAGATCCTCGAGACCGGCTACCTGCCCGTCGCCGAGCGGTCGCTCGTCGAGTGGCAGGCCGAGGTGGTCCGTCCGTTGAGCACCGAGCCGGGCGCCATCGACCGGGACGCCGTCTGGACGGCCAAGAAGCTGGCCCTCGAGGTGATCTTCGCGGCCCCGCGGTCCACCGTGCGCCAGGCCCAGCTCGACCGGTTCCGGGCCGAGCAGGGCGCCGGCCTGGAGGACTTCGCCCTGTGGTGCGCGCTCACCGAGCACTTCGAGGCCGGGCCGTGGCCGGCCGAGGCCGACGACCGGGGGTCAGACCTCGTCCGCCGGCTTCGGGTGACGCTCGCCGAACGGGTGACGTTCCACTGCTGGTTGCAGTGGGTCGCCGACGAGCAGCTGCGCGACGCCCAGCGCGCCGCGCGCGACGGCGGGATGCGGCTGGGCATCATGCACGACCTCGCCGTCGGGGTGCACCCCGAGGGCGCCGACGCGTGGGCGCTGCGCGACGTGCTGGCCCAGCGGGTCTCCGTCGGCGCACCGCCGGACATGTACAACCAGCAGGGTCAGGACTGGTCCCAGCCGCCGTGGCGGCCTGACGCCCTGGCGCGCACCGCGTATGGGCCCTACCGCGACCTGCTGCGCACCGTGCTGCGCCATGCCGGGGCGATCCGGATCGATCACGTCATCGGTCTGTTCCGGCTGTGGTGGATCCCGGAGGGGCGCAGCGCCCAGGAGGGCGCCTACGTCCGCTACGACCACGAGGCGCTCATCGGGATCCTGTGCCTGGAGGCCCAGCGTGCCGGCGTCGTCGTCATCGGGGAGGACCTGGGCACCTTCGAGCCGTGGGTGCGCGGCTACCTGGCCGACCGTGGGGTGCTCGGCACCTCGGTGCTGTGGTTCGAGTACGAGGACGGCGGGTTCATGCCGCCCGAGCACTACCGGCACCTGGCGCTGGCGACCGTCACCACGCACGACCTGCCGCCGACCGCCGGCTACCTCGCCGGCGAGCACGTCGACCTGCGCGACCGGCTGGGGCTGCTCTCCGAGCCGGTCGCGGCGGTGCGGGCCGAGGCGCGGGCCGAACGCGACCGGATGATGGCGATGCTCGTGGCCCGCGGTCTGGTCGGCCAGGACGCGTCGGAGCGCGAGGTCGTCGAGGCGCTGCATCGGCTGGTGCTCGCCTCGCCGGCGGCGCTGGTCGGTGTCGCGCTGGTCGACGCGGTCGGCGAGCGGCGCGCCCAGAACCAGCCCGGCACCGACCAGGAGTACCCCAACTGGAAGGTCCCGCTGGCCGACTCCGCGCAGAACCTCGTGCTCGTCGACGACCTGTTCACCAACCCCCGGCTGCTCTCGCTGGTCGCAGCCCTGCAGGGGTGAGGGCACCGGCGCGAGCGACGGGACCCCGCCGGGTGCGGGTCGTCGGCACGAGTGGGGCGGGCAAGACGACCGTCGCGGCCCAGGTGGCCGATCGGCTCGGCGTGCCCCTGCTCGAGGTCGACTCCCTCGTCCACCTCGAGGGCTGGCGGACCGCCACCGAGGCCGAGCTCGAGGCGTCGATCGCCGCCTTCCTCGCGTCGGACCCCGCCGCGGGCGGGTGGGTCGTGGACGGCAACTACTGGCGCCGACTCCAGGCGGTCACCGACACCGCCGACACCGTCCTGTGGCTCGACTACCCGCGGTGGCTGGTGGTGGCACGACTGTCGCGGCGCACGGTGGGGCGGCTGGTGACCCGGCGCCGGCTGTGGAACGGCAACCGGGAGCGCTGGCGCTCGCTGGTCAGGCGTGACCCGCTGGAGAACATCCTCGTCTGGGCCTGGACGCAGCACGGTCCGCAGCGCGAGCGGTACGCCGACCTTGCCGCCGAAGACCCGGGCCGGTGGGTGCGGCTGCGGTCGCACCGCGTCGCGCGCGGCTGGATCGCCGCGCGCTGACCGGCCCCTCGCCGCGTAGCTGCCCGCGGCTCGGGCGGTCGCGGCTCGGGCCCGCGCGGCTCAGCGCCGGTCGCGACGCTGAGCGGCCAGGGCGCGGCGCACGCCGTCGCGGCACTCGACGACCAGCCGGCGCAGGGACGGGGGCGCATCGGGGTGCTCCTCGAGCCAGGTGTCGGTCCGGCCGAGCACGTCGACGCCGCTGCCGGCCAGGGCGGTCGGGTAGAAGCCGAGCACGATCCCCTGGGCGATCTCGTTGGTGCGCGCCGCCCAGACCCGGTCGATCGCCTCGAAGTACGGCTCGACGTACGGCTCGAGCAGCGCGCAGTCGTGCACCCGGGCGAAGCCGGCGATCGTCGAGGCCTGCACGGCGTTGGCCAGCCGCCCCTCGTGGACGACGGCAGCCCAGGCTGCCGCCTTGGCCTCGGCATCGGGCAGCGCCGCACGGGCGGCCGCGGCGGCCCGCTCGCCGGTGGCGGTGGGATCGGCGGCGAGCTGCGCGTCGATCTCGGCCGTGCCGGCACGGCCGCCGGCGATCAGCCCGGTGAGCAGCTCCCAGCGCAGGTCGGTGTCCACGCTGAGCCCCGGCAGCGACGCCGTGCCGTCCAGCAGGCCGGCGACGGCGTCGAGCTGGGCCGGTGTGGTCGCCCGGGCGGCGACCACCTTGACGAGCTGGAGCTGGGTGTCGCTGCCGGCGTGCGCCGCTCGTGCCAGCTCGAGCAGCCGGTTGGCGGCCCGCTCCGAGACGGCCTGACGGTCCTGCGGCGCGATGTACAGGTCGAGGGTGGTGGCCAGCTGGCGCAGCAGCACCAGGACCACCGACGAGTCCGACTCGGAGGCGATGTTGCCCAGCACGAGCTCGACGAACTCGCGCCCGGCGAGCTCGCCGTCGCGGGTCATGTCCCACGCCGCGCCCCAGACCAGGGTCCGCGGCAACGAGTCGGTGAAGGCGTGCAGGTAGGTCCGGGCGACGGCGAGTGACGCGTCGTCCAGGCGGACCTTGGCGTAGGCGAGGTCGCCGTCGTTAACCAGGACGAGGTCGGGCCGGGGCCGGCCGACGAGCTCGTGGACGACCGTCGAGGGGCCGTCGATGTCGAGCTCGACCCGCACCGTGCGCTCCAGTCGGGACTCGCCGGCGTCGTCGGTCACGACGTCGTAGCCGGCGACGGCGATCCGGTGCGGTCGCTGCACGGGGTGCTCGGCGGGGACCTCCTGGTGGATTGCGACGTGCGTGACCAGCCCGTGCGCGTCCAGCTCGACCTGCGGGCGCAGCAGCGTGACACCTGCCCGCTCGAGCCACAGTGCCGACCAGTGCGACAGGTCGCGGCCGCTGGTCTTCTCGAGCTCGACGAGCAGGTCGCGCAGATCGGTGCTGCCCCAGGCGTGCCGGGCGAAGTAGGCCTGGACGCCTCCGAAGAACTGCTCCTCGCCCACCCACGCGACGAGCTGTCGGAGCACCGAGGCGCCCTTGGCATAGGTGATCCCGTCGAAGTTGACCTCGACGTCCTCGAGGTCGTTGATGTCGGCGACGATGGGGTGGGTGCTAGGCAGCTGGTCCTGGCGGTAGGCCCAGGACTTCTCCATCGAGGTGAACGTCGTCCAGGCCGAGGTCCAACGGGTCGCCTCGGCGGCCGCCAGCGTCGAGGCGTACTCGGCGAACGACTCGTTGAGCCACAGGTCGTCCCACCAGCGCATGGTGACGAGGTCGCCGAACCACATGTGGGCCAGCTCGTGCAGGATCGTCGTCGCGCGGCGCTCGACGGTCGCCTCGGGGACCTTGGACCGAAAGACGTAACCCTCGACGAGCGTCACCGCACCGGCGTTCTCCATCGCCCCGGCATTGAACTCCGGCACGAAGATCTGGTCGTACTTGGTGAACGGGTAGGCCATCGCGAAGCGCTCCTCGTAGAACGCGAAGCCGGCCCGGGTGATGTCGAGGATGTTCTCCGTGTCCAGGTACTGCGCCAGCGACCGACGGCACAGCACGCCCAGCGGGATGGTTCGTCCGTCGCTGCTGGTCAGCTCGCCCGAGTCGCGGTGGTAAGGCCCGGCGACCACCGCCGTGACATAGCTCGACAGGCGCGGCGTCGGCGCGAAGGTCCACCGTGCGGCGCCCGGGCCGACGGCGACCGGTGGGGGGGTGGGGGAGTTGGACACCACAGTCCAGTGGTCGGGGGCGGTGACCGTGATGGCGAAGGCGGCCTTGAGGTCGGGCTGCTCGAAGACGGCGAACACCCGCCGGGAGTCCGCGACCTCGAACTGGGAGTAGAGGTAGACCTCGTCGTCCACCGGGTCGACGAAGCGGTGCAGGCCCTCGCCCGTGTTCATGTAGACGCAGTCCGCGACGACGCGCAGCTCGTTGTCGGCCGCCAGGTCGTCCAGGGCGATTCTCGAGTCGGCGACGACGGTCGCGACGTCGAGCGACCGTCCGTTGAGGACCACCTCGTGCACCGTCGGGGCGATGAGGTCGATGAAGGTGCGAGCTCCGGGGCTCGCCGAGAACCGCACCAGCGAGGTGCTGACGAACGTCTCCGGACCGGTGGTGAGGTCGAGAGTGACGTCGTAGCTCGTCACGGCCACCAGGGCAGCACGCTCACGGGCTTCGGCGCGGGTGAGGTTCTCAGCAGGCACGGCACTTCCTTACGTCTGGGGGTCCACGGCATCTTCCCACGACGGTCCGCGCCTGCCACGGGGATTGCGGTGCGCCGCCCCGTCGGGTCCGGAATGGGGCGGCGCCCGGGCGGGTTGCACCGAGGGCCCGCAACCGACAAGGAGTTCCATGACGACCCCAGCACGACCGCGCGTGGAGATGTGGTTCGACCCGACGTGCCCGTGGGCCTGGATGACCTCACGCTGGCTTGGCGAGGTCGCCCGGGTCCGCGGGCTGGAGGTGGAGTGGCAGGTGATGAGCCTGTCCGTGCTCAACGAGGGACGCGACCTCGCCCCGGCCTACCGGGCCCGGATGGACCGCTCCTGGGGCCCCGTCCGGGTCGTGACGGCAGCCAGGCTCGCGCACGGCTCCGGGGTGGTCAAGCCGCTGTACGACGCGATCGGCACCCGGGTGCACCCCGGTGGCCGACGCGCGGACGCGGAGGTCCTCGCCGAGTCGCTCGCCGAGGTCGGGCTGCCGGCCGATCTGCTCACGGCGGCCGACACGTCGGAGCACGACGACGCGCTACGCGCCTCGCACGCCCGGGCGATGGCGCTGGTCGGCGACGACGTCGGCACCCCGGTGATCGCGATCGACGGTGTCGGCTACTTCGGCCCCGTCGTCACCCCCGCCCCCACCGGCGACGTGGCGCTGCGGCTGTGGGACGGGTTGGTGGCGCTCACCGGGGTGCCGGGGTTCTACGAGCTCAAGCGCACCCGCACCGACGACCCGATGTTCGGCTGAGGGTCGTCGATGGCCGGCCCACCGGCTGCGGCCCGCGACCGGTCGACCGGTCGCGGGCAGTACGACGTCGTCATCGTGGGCGGCGGGCACAACGGCGTGACGGCGGCGGCCTACCTCGCCCGCGCCGGGCGCAGCGTGCTCGTCCTGGAGCAGGCCGACCACCTGGGCGGCGCCACCCAGTCGGTCCGGGCCTTCCCCGGCGTCGAGGCCAGCCTGTCGAGGTACTCCTACCTCGTCTCGCTGCTGCCACGGGCGGTGCGCGCCGAGCTGGGGCTCGACCTGGACCTGCGGCGTCGCCGGATCTCGTCCTACACCCCCGACCCGGCCGACCCGACCCGCGGCCTGCTCGTCGACACCGCCGACCAGGTCGGCACGGCGCGGTCCTTCGCCGCAGTCGGAGCCGGGAACGACGTGGCCGGCTGGCGCGCGCTGGGGGAGCGGACCGGCCGGCTCGCGCGGGCGGTCTTCCCCAGCACGACCGAGCCGGTGCCCAGCGCGGCGACGGTCCGGGCCGCCATCGGTGAGCAGTGGTGGACCGATCTGCACACTCCCATCGGCGCGATGGTCGAGCGGTCGGTGGGCTCGGACCTCGTGCGCGGGGTGGTCCTCACCGACGCGCTCATCGGCACGTTCGCCCGGGCGCACGACCCGTCCCTGGTGCAGAACCGCTGCTACCTCTACCACGTCATCGGGGGCGGTACCGGTGACTGGGACGTCCCCGTCGGCGGGATGGGCGCGGTGCTCGGTGCGCTCGAGGGCGCGGCACGGGCGGCGGGGGCGCAGGTGCTGACCGGTGCCAGGGTGACCCGGATCGATCCGGACGAGCCCGCCGTGCACTGGACAGACGACGACGGCGTCGAGCATGCGGTCGGCGCGGGTCACGTGCTGGCCGGATGCAGCCCCGCCGAGCTCGACCGCCTGCTCGGGCGACCGGCCTCGGAGCCGGGGCCCGAGGGCTCACAGCTCAAGGTCAACATGTTGCTCACCCGCCTGCCGCGGCTGCGCGACCGGGACGTCGACCCGGCATCGGCCTTCGCGGGGACGTTCCACGTCAACGAGTGCTACGCCCAGCTCGAGGCGGCGCACGCGCAGGCGGCGGCCGGCTCGATGCCGACCACGCCGCCGCTGGAGATCTACTGCCACTCGCTGACCGACCCGTCGATCCTCGGCCGTGACCTCGCCGCCACCGGGCACCACACGCTCACGCTCTTCGCGCTGCACCTGCCGGCCCGGCTCTTCCGTCAGGACCCGGACGGCGCACGGGACCGGGCGCTCGTCGCCACCCTGGCCTCGCTGGACAGCGTCCTGGCCGAGCCGATCGCCGACTGCCTTGCCACCGACGCGGAGGGGCGCCCGTGCCTGGAGGTGCGCAGCCCGGTCGACCTCGAGCAGGACCTCGGCCTGCCGGGCGGGCACATCTTCCACCGTGACCTGTCCTGGCCGTGGTGGCCCGAGGCCTCGCAGGGCGCCGACGGCGCGGCGGACCCGGCGACGCGGTGGGGTGTGGGGACCGGGCACCCGCGGGTGCTGCTCTGCGGCGCGGGGGCCCGTCGCGGCGGCGGGGTCAGTGCCATCCCCGGCCGATCCGCGGCGATGTCCCTGCTCGTGGGCTGATCCTCGCATCACCAGCGTGGGCGTGGGATGCTGCCCTCGCGGTGCCGGCACGGAAGGGGTGACGATGGATCGCACGACCACCCCGACGGAGGGTCGCCTCGGCGCGCGGGGCGCTCTCGGGCCCGGGATGACGACGTTCGTCGTCGTCGACCTCATCCTCGTGCTCAGCTTCTTCGCCCTGCTCGTCATGGCGCTGACGGGCGCGGGCGGCTCGGCGACCACGGCGTCCCCCGCACCGTCGGAGGTGGCTGAGGCCAGCCCGGAGGCATCGGCCCCCGAGGCTCCGGCCGACGCCGAGACGCTCGCCGCGTTCGTGCTGCCGAGCGGCAACATCTGGTGCGCGATGACGCAGACCTCGGCGACGTGCACCGTGCTGCGGTTCACCTTCACCCCGCCGGCCGTGCCGGAGGGGTGCACCGGGACGGTCGGCAACGTGCTGACGCTCTCCGTGGACGGCCCGAGCCTGCCGTGCCAGACGGGCGACCCGGCCGCACCGCCCGAGGGCGCCCCGGTTCTGGAGTACGGGCAGGCCAGCACCGTCGGTGAGCTGACCTGCCACTCCTCGACCAACGGGGCGACCTGTCGGCACAACCCCACGGGCAGCGGGTTCTCGGTCGCGCGCGGGGGTTACACGTTCTGGTGAAGCCGCGGCAGCCGGCGAGCCGGTTGCCCCGTCACCAGATGCGGACCCGCTCGGCCGGGTCGAGGTGCAGCCGGTCGCCCGGCTGCACGTCGTACGCGGCGTAGAACTCCTCGACGTTGCGCACGACGCCGTTGCAGCGGAACTCGTTGGGCGAGTGCGGGTCGGTGGCCAGGCGGCGGACCATCTCCTCGTCGCGTCCCTTGGCCTGCCAGACCTGCGCCCAGCCGAGCAGGACGCGCTGGACCCCGGTGAGGCCGTCGATGACGGGCGCGTCCTCCAGGGGGCGGCCCAGCGCGATCCGGTAGGCCCGGAGCGCGATCGACAGGCCACCGAGGTCGCCGATGTTCTCACCGATCGTCAGCGCACCGTTGACCCGGTGCGTCGGGTCGAGCTGGGCCGGGCTGAACGCGGCGTACTGCTCGATGAGGGCACCCGTGCGTCGCTCGAACTCGGTGCGGTCCTGAGCGGTCCACCAGTCCTCGAGCCGGCCGGTGCCGTCGTACTTCGAGCCCTGGTCGTCGAAGCCGTGGCCGATCTCGTGGCCGATCACCGCACCGATCCCGCCGAAGTTCACCGCGTCCTCGGCGAGCGCGTCGAAGAACGGCGGCTGGAGGATCGCCGCGGGGAAGACGATCTCGTTCATCCCGGGGTTGTAGTACGCGTTGACCGTCTGCGGCGTCATGAACCACTCGTCGCGGTCCACCGGCCGGCCGATCTTGGCCAGCTCGCGGTCCGTCTCGAAGGCGTGCGACCGGCGGACGCTGCCGACCAGGTCACCGGCCTCGATGACGAGCCCGGCGTAGGAGCGCCAGCGATCGGGATAGCCGATCTTGGGGGTGAAGGCGGCGAGCTTGTCGAGCGCTTTGGCGCGGGTCTGCTCACCCATCCAGTCCAGGGTGGAGATGGACGCGCGGTAGGCGCCGACGAGATTCTCCACCAGCGTGAGCATCTTCTGCTTGTGCGCCGGCGGGAAGTGCCGTGCGACGTAAACCTGGCCGACGGCCTCGCCCAGCGCGCCCTCGACGAGCGAGACGCCGCGCTTCCAACGCTCGCGGACCTCCTGCGCCCCGGTGAGGGTGCGGCCGTAGAACGCGAAGTTCGCCTGGACGACGGCGTCGTGCAGGTAGGGGGCACGGGCGGTGACGAGGTGGTAGCGCGCCCAGGCCTTCCACTGGCTCAGCGGCGCCTCGTGCCACAGGGCGGCCAGGGCGTGGGTGTAGTCCGGCTCGCGGACGATCAACCGGTCGAGCGAGCCGTCCGGGGCGCCCAGCCCGCGGGCCCACGCGGCCCAGTCGAAGCCCGGCGCGTCGGCGGCGAGCTCGGCGAAGGTCGTGGGGTTGTAGGTGAGGTCGGCGTCTCGGTCCTTGACGACGTCCCAGTGCCCGGCCGCCAGCCGCTTCTCCAGGTCGACCACCAGGCCGGCCTGGGCGCTGGCCACGAGCTCGCTCAGCCCGGTGAACGCCAGCATCCGGGCGACGTGCGGGGTGTAGGCGGCGCGGACGGCTGCGTGCGCCTCCTCGCGGTAGTACGACTCGTCCGGCAGGCCGATCCCGGCCTGGACGAGGTAGACGACGTAGCGCTCCGGGTCCTTGTCGTCGTTGTCGACCCAGAACCCGAAGGCGCCGCCGCCACCGGTGCGCTGAAGCGTGCCGAGCACCTCGGCCAGCTCGGTCGTCGTCGTCGCGGCGTCGATCGCATCGAGCTCGCCGCGCAGAGGCTCGACACCCAGCGCCTCGACACGCTCGGTGTCGAGGAACGAGGCGTACAGCGCGCCGATGGCCGACGCCGTCGCGTCCGCCGGCTCGATGCCCGCGCCGACCGTCGCTCCGAGCTCCTCGATGATCTGCCGGACCTGCTCCTCCGCCTGGTCGTGCAGGCCCCGGAAGGAGCCGTCCATCGCCCGGTCGGCGGGGATCTCGTGGGACGAGATCCACCGGCCGTTGACGTGCCGGTACAGGTCGTCCTGCGGCCGGACGTCCGGGTCCAGCGCCGTGAGGTCGATCCCGCTGCGCTGAGGGCCGGTGCTGTCGATGGGGGGAGTCGTCATGGTCACCAGGCTAGCGAGTCGCTCCGGGCGACCGGACCGCGGGCGGCGGCGGGCTGGCAGGATGGGGCCATGCGCCTCCACATCGCCGCGGACCACGCCGGGCACGAGCTCAAGTCCCACCTCGTCGAGCACCTCACGGCCGCCGGCCATGACGTCGTCGACCACGGTGCCCACTCCTACGACGCGCTGGACGACTACCCGTCCTTCTGCTTCGCCGCCGGCGAGGCGGTCGTCGCGGAGCCGGGCAGCCTCGGGGTGGTCATCGGCGGGTCGGGCAACGGCGAGCAGATGGCGGCCAACAAGGTCACTGGGGTGCGTGCCGCGCTGGCGTGGTCCGTCGAGACGGCCCGCCTCGGGCGCCAGCACAACGACGCCAACGTCGTGGCGGTGGGCGGCCGGCAGCACACGCCCGCCGAGTCGACGCAGATCATCGACGCCTTCGTCGCCGAGCCGTTCAGCGGCGACCCTCGTCACCAGCGCCGGATCGACCAGCTCGCGGCCTACGAGGCCGCGCGCTGAGTCGTCGACCCGGCCGGGTCAGAACACCCAGCCGCAGACCGGCGCCTGGTGCCAGCCGAACGCCGTCGTCGCACGTGCGAGCGTGCCGGACGTGAGTTCGGCGACCTGACCCGCCGTGGCCAGCCCGGCGAGCGGCACGCCGCCCAGGTAGGCGGCACCCAGCTCGCGCACGTCCAGGGCCAGGTCGGCCGCGTCCTGGGTGGCCGTCACCGTCGCGCCGTCCGGTCCGCCGACCAGGCGCCAGCGACCGGCGTTGGCCGGCAGCAGCGCGTCGGTGACCTCCAGGACGACGTCGACCGGCGCGGCGTAGCGACGGGCGGCCAGGGCGACCGGGACGTCGAGCAGCCGGACCCACACGTTGTCGCCGAGGCGGGGCAGCGCCGCGCGTGGGTCGACCAGGAGGCGGAGGATCGAGTCGTCCACCGGCAGCATCCCGACCTCCACGCTGGCCATCAGGTCGAGGTCGAGCAGCAGGCTCCACAGCCGGTGCGCGACGGCCGGGTCGGCGGCGACGACGTCACGCACCTTGACGACGCCCTGCGGTCCGGCCGGGGCCCAGTCACCCTTGCGCCGGAACCGCGCGTATCCCACGGGCATGCCGTCCCGCTCGGCCACCGCGATCCGCGCCGACTCGGCGCCCTCGCGGTAGCTCTCCGGGTCGTTGAACGAGGCCGCGTGCAGCTCGGGGGACTGGCGGGTGGCCCAGCCGGGGCGGTCGACGGCGCCGTGCAACGCGGCGACCAGCGACCCGTGCCGCTCGATGTCCAGGTGCTCGATCCGCACCCGCAGCTCGGCGCTGCCGGCGACCTCGCGCAGGGCGGCGCCGCGGGGGATCGTCAGCCGCATGTCCATCGCGGCGAGCCCGTAGCCGAACCGGCCGTAGATGGCCGGCTCCGCGGCGAACAGCGCCGAGACCGCTTCGCCGCGCGCCAGGCTCCGCGCCAGGTGCTCGTCGATGACGTGACGCAGCAGCCCCCGGCGACGGTGCCCGGGATGGACGCCCACCCAGGTCAGCCCCGAGACGGCGGTCCGGGCGCCCGGGACGGGGAAGTCGGCGAACGGGTAGGAAGAGTGCGTCGCGACGAGCTCGCCGTCCGGGGCCTCGATGCCCCGGGTGCGCTCCCAGGTCAGCGGCAGCGGCCAGTCCTTGGCCTGCTCGGGGGTCGCGGCGTCCGGGAACGCCCAGCCGTCGGCGAGCAGCAGCTCGTCGCGGCGGTCGGCGGGGAGGTCGACGGGGCGGTAGCCCTCGGGCAGCGGTGTCATGGTCGACATGGTGCCCGGTGCACGGGCTTCGCCGCGAGTGCTTTGCGGCCGGTAGCGTCCTGCGGATGAGCGAGGACTACCTCGAGGCGGTGCTCGACCTCGTCGAGGCGATCCCCGAGGGCCACGTGATGACCTACGGCACGGTGGCCGAGGTGCTGCGCGAGGAGCTGGGGGTTGGCGGCCCGCGCCAGGTCGGCCAGGTGATGGCCAGGGCCGGCTCCGACCTGCCGTGGTGGCGCGTCGTCGACGCCACCGGTCGCCCGCCGGCCGCGCTGCGCGCGCAAGCGTTGGAGCGTCTGCGGGCCGAAGGCTGTCCGCTGACCGACGACGGTCGCGCGCGGGACCTCGACGCGCGGGTCGTCCTGCGGCGTGCCCTGTGGTGGCCCGGCGACGACTGAGGCTGCTGTCGGCGTCGTCGGACGGGTTCCTCAGCCGAGCGCGCGGCGCGAGCTGATCACCCCGGTGTCGAACCCGGCGAGGTGCAGCCCGCCGTGGAACCGGGCGTGCTCGATCTTGACGCACCGGTCCATGACCACGTCGAGCCCGGCGGCCTCGGCCCGGCGTGCGACGTCCTCGTGCCTGGAGCCCAGCTGGAGCCACAGCGACCGCGCGCCGACGGGTTCCCAGAACGCGACGTGGTCGACATCCGCCTCGGCGATCAGCCGGGCATGCTCGACGGGCCCGATGGCCGCGCCCGCGGCGAGGTGGGCGGGCGCGGGGTAGGTGAGCGGGTCGTTGGTCGGCTCGGTCGTCACCATCGGCGGAGCAGCCTCTTCTCGACGGCGCCGATGAGGGCGTCGGTGGTCGTGCCCAGCACGGCGAGCAGGAGGATCGCCAGCAGGATCCGGTCGACGCGACCGTTGTTGGCCGAGTCGGTGAGCAGGAAGCCCAGGCCCATCGAGGAGGCGATCAGCTCGGCGGCCACGAGGAAGAGCCAGGACTGGGCCATCGCCAGGCGCAGCCCCGAGACGACCGACGGGGTGGCCGCGGGCAGCTGGACCCGAAGCAGCAGGGTCGGTCCGTGCAGCCCGTAAGCGCGGCCGGCCTCCACCAGGTGCTGGTCGACGTGACGCAGTGCCTGGGCGACGGTCGTGTAGACCGGGAAGAACGCGCCGATCGCGATGAGCAGCACCTTGGAGTCCTCGTTGATGCCGATCCACAGGATGAGCAGCGGTACCCAGGCCAGCGACGGGACGGCCCGCGCGGCGCCGAGGGTTCCCGACGCGAGTGCGTCCGCCAGCCGGGACAGCCCGACGACGGCTCCGACCAGCAGCCCGGCAAGGGCCCCCGCGGCGAAGCCGAGCAGGACGCGCTGGGTGGAGATCTGCAGATGGGTCCACAGCTCGCCGCGCCCGGCGAGCTCGACCGCAGCCAGCCACACGGCCGCGGGGGAGGGCAGCTCGTAGGGCGCGAAGTACCCCGCCACGGTCGTCGACAGGTGCCACAGGCCCAGCAGCGTCAGCGGCACCACGGCCACCAGCCCGAGCCGTAGCCCTGGTCGCGGCAGCCGTCGGCCGGCGCCCGCGTTCGGCGGGAGTCCCGGCGAGCTGGCGGCACGTCCCGGCCCGGCGGCGATGTGCTGCATGGCCACACCGGCGACGTCGTCCTGTGGCCCGCGCCGTGTGCCTGCCGCGCCGTCGAACGGGCCGATCCCGCGGGTCGACCGACCCGCCGCGAGGGGTCCGCCCCCGGCGCTCCCGACGATCGTCATCACGTGCTCCTGTCTGCCTCGGCCCGCCGCCCCCCGGTTCTGGCACCGATCGGTGCCCGCGCGGGGCTGATCGGTGCCAGAACCGGGAAGGTTGGGCTTGGAGTGGGGACTGCTAGTCGGCGATCCGGGACGGGTCGGCCCGGGTGGCGAACGTGTCGTTGAGCAGCACGGTCAGGGCGTCGTCGATGAGCTCCTGCGACGAGACGTCGCCGGACTCGACGAAGATCGGGCCGACGATCTCGAGCACCGCCCGCTGGGCGTCGCCGGGGACCGGGTCCACCTCGAGGTTGGTGCGCTCGGTGATGACCGCCGTGGCCACGGCGGGGTCGATCGCCGCGACCTCGGCGAGGATCGCTGCGGTCTCCTCGGGGTTCTCGATGGCCCAGGCCCGCGCCTTCTCAAAGGCGTCGACGACCACCTGGGCCAGGTCCGGCGAGGCCTTGAGGAAGGCCTCGGTCGCGTTGAGGAACCCGTAGGTGTTGAAGTCGATGTTGCGGTAGAGCAGGGTCGACCCGGCGGTCGCCTCGCTCGCAGCCATCAGCGGGTCCAGGCCGGCCCACGCCTGGACGGCGCCGGCCTCCAGGGCCGCCTTGCCGTCGGCGTGCTGGAGGTTCTGCACCTCGACCGCGTCCAGCGGCACGCCGTGCGCCTCGAGCGCCTGGAGCAGGAAGAAGTACGGGTCGGTGCCCTTGGTCGCGGCGACCGAGCGGCCGGCGAGCTGCTCGACGGACGTGATCTCCGAACCGGCCGGGACAACGATCGCCGCCCACTCCGGCTGGGTGTAGATCGCGACGGTCTGGATCGGCGAGCCGTTGGCCCGGGCCAGCAGGGCGGCCGAGCCGGCGGTGGAGCCGACGTCGATCGCCCCGGCACGCAGCGCCTCGTTGGCCTTGTTCGAGCCGGCCGACTGGACCCACGTCACGGCGACGTCGTCACCGAGGGTGGCCTCGAGCCAGCCCTGCTCCTTGATGACGAGGCTGAGGGGGTTGTAGGTGGCGAAGTCGAGGGTGAGGGTGTCGCTGCTCCAGGTTGCGGACTGGACGGCGTCGGTGTCCGTGGTCGGTTCTGCCTCGAGGCTCGAGCCCTCCCCGGCCGCGCAGCCGCCGAGCATCAGGGCGACGGCAGCGCTGGCCGCGGTGATGGACGCAAGGGTGCGGATCTTCATGGGTTGTCTCCTGGGACGGTGGACCGCCGACGGCGGACCTGAGGGGGTGGAGCGGGTGCTCCGGGTCGGTCGGTCGGTGGGCCCGACCGGTCGGTGCGACCGGTCAGATCGAGTGGTGCCGGTCGGGGTCGACGGGCACGTGGTGGCTGGGTACGCCGAGCCCGTCGAGCAGCTCGGCGCGCAGCAGGGCGAGGTCGGCGTCGCCGCGGTCGCGCGGCCGTGCGCCGGGAACGGTGACCACCCGTCGCACACCGGCCGGGCCGGGTCCCGCGACGCCGTCGGGCCGGCCCAGCAGGACGACCCGGTCGGCGAGGTAGAGCGCCTCGTCGACGTCGTGGGTGACGAGCAGCACGGTGGTCGGCTCGGCGGCGTGCAGGTCGAGCAGGAGGTCCTGCATGCGCAGCCGGGTCAGCGCGTCGAGTGCGCCGAACGGCTCGTCGAGGACGAGCACGCCGGGGTTGCGGGCCAGCGCCCTGGCCAGGGCGACCCGCTGGGCCATGCCGCCGGAGACCTGCCGGGGGCGCAGCGAGGTGCAGTCGCCCAGCCCGACGAGCACGAGCAGCTCCTCGACGCGACGGGCGCCCTCGCACCGCGCGGCGGCCCGGGACGCGAAGTGGCGGGTGCCCGCCTGAGCCCGGGCACCCCGCGGCAGGCCCAGCGCGACGTTCTGAGCCAGGGTCCGCCAGGGCAGCAGCCGCGGCTCCTGGAAGCCGACGGCGCACCGGGCGTCGACGCCGTCGACGGGTCTGCCGTCGATCAGGATGGCACCGGTGGTCGGGCTTTCGAGCCCGACCACCTGGCGCAGCAGCGTCGACTTGCCGCACCCGGAGGCGCCGAGCAGAGCGACGATCTCGCCGGGCGCGACCTCCAGGTCGATGTCGGCCAGGACGTGCGCGGGGCGGCCTCGGCGGTCGTGCGGCGCATAGCTACGCCCGACGCCCCGGATCGAGACGGGGTGGCCGGGGGTGCGGGCTGCGGGGGTGGTGACGGCCATGGGTGGTCCTTGGGGAGGCGCGGCGGGTCAGGGGCGCACGAGGCGTCCGCGTGCAGCGCATCCCGGTCGGAGGGACCGGGGGCAGGGCGGCGGGGACGGTGCGTGCGGGGCTGGGGTGAGCGCCGGCGCCGTGAGGGCCGAGGTGGGCCGCGACGAGTGACCCGGGGGAGGTCAGTGCGTCAGGCGCCGGCGCGTGGCATGCACATGCCACAGCAGGGCATCATCGGCAGCGCCGTGGTCGCGGTGCGGATCATGGCTCTACCTCCCTGCGTCGGTCGTGGACGGCCCGTGCCGTCCCGCGCTTGCTGACCCTGCTGGCGAATCTCACAGTGCGGGACTTGCCGTGTCGGTCAATGGGACCGACGAGTTGACGATAGGCAGGCGGCGCGCCGGTGCGCAAGGTACCCGGCGGTAGCCCGCCACATGTCGAGACGTTGGGCCACGGCCCGGCGACGGCGGGCCACGGCCCGGCGACGTCCGGGGACGACGACGGGCGACGGCCGGCCAGCCTTCGCCCGTCGTCGAGCAGGTTAGTCGCGCAGGTCGAGGGCGCAGGTCAGATGTAGATCGCCGGGTCGGCGAACAGGTCCTCGGGCGTCGCCGTCGCGGGGCGGGCGCGCACCAACGCCGGTACCCCGACCGCGATCGTGCGCGCCGGGACGTCCTTGACCACCACGGCGTTGGCGCCGATCTGGGCGCCGTCGCCGATCCACACCGGGCCGAGGACCTTCGCTCCTGCGCCCACGAGCACACCGTCGCCCAGCGTCGGGTGGCGTTTGCCGTGCGTCATCGAGGTCCCGCCGAGCGTCGCGCCGTGGAAGAGCACGACGTCGTCGCCGACCACAGCGGTCTCCCCGATGACGATGCCCATCCCGTGGTCCATGAACAACCGCCGGCCCAGCTGGGCACCGGGGTGGATCTCGATGCCGGTGGCCGCGCGGGTGGCCTGGGACATCAGGCGCGCGAGCAGGCGCAGGCCCGGCATGCGCCACATCCGGTGGAACACGCGGTAGGCCCAGATCGCGTGCACCCCCGGGTAGGCCAGGGCGACCTCGGTGGTCGTGCGGGCGGCCGGGTCCCGGCGGCGCGCGGCGTCGAGGTCCTCGCGCAGCAGGACGAGGAACCGCCACATCCGGGCCATCTCAGTCCATCAGATCGGCGTAGAGGACCGTCGAGAGGTAGCGCTCGCCGAAGGACGGGATGATGACGACGATGAGCTTGCCTGCGTTCTCGGGTCGGCGCGCCACCTGCAGCGCCGCGTCGATCGCCGCACCGGAGGACAACCCCACGAGCAGCCCCTCCTCGCTCGCCGTCTGACGGGCCACGCGCACGGAGGTCTCGGCGTCCACGTCGATGACCTCGTCGTAGATCGTGGTGTCGAGGATCTCGGGCACGAAGTTCGCGCCGATGCCCTGGATCTTGTGCGGGCCGGGCGCTCCGCCGTTGAGGATCGGGGACTCGGCCGGCTCGACGGCGACGATCTGCACACTCGGCTTGAGCTCCTTGAGCCGTTGGCCGACGCCCGTGATCGTCCCGCCCGTCCCGATCCCGGCCACGACGATGTCGACGGCACCGTCGGTGTCGGCCCAGATCTCCTCCGCCGTGGTGGCGCGGTGGATCGCGGGGTTGGCCTCGTTGGCGAACTGGCGGGCAAGGACGGCGCCCGGGCGCTCGGCGGCGATCTGCTCGGCGCGCGTCACCGCACCCCTCATGCCCTCGCTGCCCGGGGTGAGCACGAGCTCGGCGCCGAAGGCACGCAGCAGGGCGCGGCGCTCCTTCGACATCGTCTCGGGCATCGTCAGCACGACGTCGTAGCCGCGTGCGGCGCCGACCATCGCCAGGGCGATCCCGGTGTTGCCGCTGGTGGCCTCGACGATCGTGCCGCTTACCGGCAGCTGGCCGGACGCCTCGGCGGCGTCGATGATGGCGACCCCGATCCGGTCTTTGACCGAGCTGGCGGGGTTGTAGAACTCGAGCTTGGCGACGACCGTCGCGACGGCGCCCTGGGTCACCCGGTTGAGCCGGACGAGCGGGGTGTGGCCGACGAGCTGGGTGACGTCACTGGCGATGCGGGACATGGCTTCCTCTGGTGGGTGGGGCCGCGGTCTGGAGCGGCGAGGCTGTGGGGTGAACGGACGGCCGGTGGCGGGCATTCCTCGGGGTCCTGGTCGGGACCGAGCGGGAGCCGGGGGAGTCCGAGCGCTGGCGGGGGCGTTCACGCCTCGAGTTGCACGACGGCGACGTCGGGCAGGGGCCAGCGCTCTACAGACAGCGACAGGACCGCGTCGTCAGGAGGCAGGACGTCGCGTCGCGCACCGTCTGCTCCCCTCCGCTCGCATCGACCGCACCCGCGGTCGTGACCACCCACGACGGTAGCGGCAGGGACCCCGCGCCGTCGAGCCGACCGGGCCGAGCGAGGGTGCCGTGACCACGCGGACGACGGCGCGGGTGACACCTGTGGGAACACCCGGCGAACAGTCGGGAATGGTCTGGACCTCTCGTGCGTTGGACCCCACGATGGTGCCGGCTGGACACCGCGGGGAGACCCGAGGCCGCCGGCTCCACGCTCTGCTGGTCTGTGGTCGACATCCCCACTCCGGCAGGCCGTCCTCGGCGTATCGCGGGCCCGCAGTCACAGGCACCGGATCCGACGGGGTGGCACGTCCTTGACGGCGGTCAACAGGCCGATCGCGGTTCAAGCTCTCCGGGAAGCGCAAACGGGAGAGCGGGCGAGGACGCACGGATGTCTCCCTGGTCGGGGCCCGCGGCACGGCTGTGCCGTGGGTCCTGCTGGGTGTGTGCTCCCCCCCCACCGCCGGGCGGATGCGCGCCCAGCCTCGTAGTGCTGACGTCCGCGCGATGAAGCTGCCGGCCCCGAGGACGCGGACCGGCCCCTCGTTGCTGTCGACGGGTGAACTGTTGCTTGCATACGGGTGATCGGGGCCCGATCACCCTGGGACACGTGCCACTGCGGTCGATCATGTCCCCTGTGGCGTCTGGTCCGACTCAGAACTACGAGGACGCCGAGCTGGACGCGTGGCGACCCCATCCGGTCCTGTCGGTGCTCGTCCGCGTGGTGCTGTTCGCCCTGCCCACCCTCCTGGCGATCGGCTTCGGGCTCAGCGCAGCGCACTGGCTCTCAGCCGACCGGCTCGGGGTGAACCCGTGGCTGTGGCTGGTGTGCGAGGTCGGTGCCTCGGTCGGGCTCCTGCTGGTCGCCCATCGTCTCGCGGCCAGGCTGGTGCCGTTGGCGGGGATGTTGCGCCTGGCCCTGATCTTCCCCGACCGAGCCCCGTCACGGCTCTCGGTCGCACTGCGGACGCACTCCCCAGCGACCTTGGCCAGGGCGATCGACTCCGAGCCTGGCACCGCCGTGGAACGCGACGGGGCGCTGCTGCTGGACCTGATCTCCGCTCTGTACGCCCACGACAGGCTGACCCGCGCCCACTCCGAGCGTGTCCAGGGCTACGCGGCGCTGATCGGCAAGGAGATGGGCCTCTCGCCCGAGGACGCTGCGCGCCTGTCCTGGGCCGCCTTGCTGCATGACATCGGCAAGCTCCGGGTGCCGGCCGAGATCCTCGGCAAGCGCGGGCGGCCGACCGACGAGGAGTGGCAGGTCCTGACCACCCACGCCCAGGCGGGCGCCGAGATCGCCCGCCCGTTGGGAGCCTGGCTGGGGCCGTGGCTCGACGCGGTCGGCCAGCACCACGAACGCTGGGACGGTGCCGGCTATCCGGCTGGTCTTGCCGGCTCCCAGATCAGCCTCGCGGCGCGCATCGTCGCCGTCGCCGACGCCTACGACGTCATCACCAACGCCCGCTCCTACAAGGCGCCCCTCCCGGCGTCCGCGGCTCGGTCCGAGCTCGCGCGCTGCGCCGGGACGCAGTTCGACCCGCAGGTCGTGCGCGCCTTCCTCGCCGTCGGCATCGGCAAGCTCCAGGTCACCGCCGGGCCGTTGTCACTGCTCTCCGGCCTGCCCGGCCTCCGTTCCCTGCCCGGTGACTTCGGGACCGTCGCCGCCGTCGGCGGCACCGCACTGAACACCGCAGCAGCGACCGTCGGCGCTGCTGTCCTGAGCATCGCGCTCGGTCTGACGCCCTCGGCCGCTGCGGGTACAGAACCGAGCCAGGCGCCCGCCGCCACCACCGCCGTCGCTGGTGCGGTGCGGCAGGCGCCCGCCGGCCCCGACGATGGGGAGTCGGGTGACCTGTCGTTCGGCCCGAGCGACCCCGCACCCAGCCCCATGACCAACCCCGGCGACCCGGCACCGGCGCCCACCCCCGGGCAGCCGCCACCGGCGCCCGCCCCCGGCGACCCGGACTCCAGCCCCGGCGCGACGTCGAAGCCGACGTCGACCCCGGTCGCGCCCCCCGCAACGACACCGCCCGCCGCCGTTGCGCCGTCTGCCGCCCCGACGACGCCCCCGGTGACGGCTGCCCCCGCGGCGAGCGCGTGCGACCTGGCCCTCGCCGGGACGCTGGCGCTCGCCGGCACCGATCTGTCCGGGTGCAACCTCGCGCTGCGGTCCCTCGTCGGCGCTGACTTCACCGGTGCGACTCTCGTCGGAGTCGACCTCAGCAACGCCAAGCTCACCGGAGCCAGGTTCACCGGCGCGATCATCACCTCGACTACCTTCGCCGGAGCCAAGCTCACCGGTGCCACGTTCTGCGGCGCCACCATCACGACCACGACCTTTGCCGGGGCCAAGCTGAACTCGAACACACTGGAGGGTGCATCCCTCACGGGCTGCACCCTCGACTGAGCCCTGATCCGTCAGGTGGTGGGGGTGTCCCGCGTCGGCGAGGGACAGGTTCCGGGGCTCGGGGCGAGTGGGGCGTCGTGGGGTCGGCCTAGCCGACGCCGGCCGCGACCGGTCGGTTCCAGGCGATCTCCCCACGAGCAGGTCGGACGTCGCTCACGTCGCTCACCTACCTCCGGGTCCCGAGGGCGTGGTCGAGAATCGCGGTCACCCGACGTCCCTTACTCCTGCGGCTGGGTGTTCAGGCCCGCGATGTGCCCTGACCCCGGGACGACCCACACGGTGACCGAGATGGGGGATCCAGCCTGGATCGCTCGAGCCGCGTGCTCCTCGTCCTGCACGGCGCCGCCTGCGATCAGCAGCATCGGGCGTGGCGCGGCGAGCTCGGCCGCGCGCCGCAGCGGCGTGGGTGGGTCGGCGGCGGTGAGCAGGTCGACGACCGCATAGGTGACCTTGTCGAGCTGCGCCTGGGCGGCACCTGCCACGCCGTACACCTCGGACATCCAGGTCTTGTCCGCCGGGACCCGCTGGCCGGCGCCCTCGGCGACGACGGCACGGATGCGCGGGTCGGCCGCCGCGGCCCCGATCACCTCCTCCCCGCCCATCGACAAGCCGACGGCACGGGCGCGCGCGGCGGTCGTCGGACTATGTGGGCAAAGTAGTGCTCACCCGCAACGGAGCCAGGTCCGTTCGTCCCAGCACCGGGGAACTGGGGTCCCGGCGCGTGCTCCTCGGGAGGGTTGGCGGATGCTCGACCATGACAACGACTCCGGAGTTCTTGCCCATCCCCGCGATCGGTGAGCAGTGGCGGGCTGATCCTTTGCGCTTGGCGGTCGCCGGGTACCTGGCCCGGTACCGCGGTGAGACGCGGCGCCATGCCGAGTCCGACCTGCGCGCCTTCCTGACCTGGTGCCAGGAACGCGGCCTTGCCCCGCTGGCCGCCCGGCGGCCCCACCTCGAGCTGTACGTGCGGTGGATGCAGGAGACCCGCCGCTACGCAGCCTCGACGGTCTCGCGGCGGATGTCCGTCGTGGGGGGCTTCTACCGCACCTGCGTCCTCGACGAGCTCCTCGAGCACTCGCCAGCGGAGTGTGTTCGCCGTCCCAACGTCCCACCCGAGTCACCCACCCTCGGCCTGAGTCACCTGCAGCTCGAGGCCCTGCTGACCACCTCGCGGACCTCCGCCAACCGGTGCGACTTCGCCCTGGTGTGCCTGCTCGGGCTCCTCGGGCTGCGGATCTTCGAAGCCTGCGCGACCGACATCACCGACCTCGGCGAGGAACACGGCCACCGCGTCCTGCGTGTGGTCGGCAAGGGCCACAAGGTCGTCCGGGTGCCACTGCCCCCGGCCGTTGCCCGCTCCGTGGACCGCGCCACCGCGAACCGCACCGACGGGCCCCTGCTGCTGAACACGGTGGGCCGTCGTCTGGACCGCCACGCGGCCACCCGGCGCCTACGGCACCTCGCCGAGGACGCCGGCGTCCACCTGCCGCGGATGCACCCGCACATGCTGCGCCACACCTACGTCACCACCATGCTCGACGCCGGCGTGGACCTGCGCGACGTCCAGATCGCCGCCCGCCACGCCGACCCCCGCACCACCATGCGCTACGACCGCGCCCGCACCACCCTGGACCGACACCCCAACTACATCCTCGCCGCCTGCATGGCCTCAGGAACCTGACCCCCAGGGTGCTTCGTGCTCGCGCTGTAGCCGAGCGCATCCCAATCCGGTACCGTCTTGGTATGAGCACCCAGATCGCCGTCCGACTCTCAGATGACCTGGTCGCGTTCGTTGACGGCCTCGTCAGTCACGGTGAAGCAACCAGCCGTGCCGCCGTAGTGTCCCGAGCCCTCGAGCGCGAGCGTCGTCGCAAGATCGCCGAACGAGACGCAGCCATCCTCGTCCGCGCAGGCACGGACCCCGACCTCGATTCGCTCGCGCACTACGCGGCCGGCACCGCGATGGACGACCTCGACTGATGCGACCGATCCACACCGCACGCCTGGACAAGACGCGACCAGTGCTGATCCTCACCCGAGAGATCGTGCGCCCCCACCTGAGCCGGGTCACCGTCGCGCCCATCACCAGCACCGTGCGCGGTCTGTCCACCGAGGTGCCGGTAGGCCAAGCCAACGGACTCGATCACGACAGCGTCGTCAGCTGCGACAACATCGTCACCATCCCCGTCGCCGCGCTCGGGCACCAGGTCGGCTTCCTCCTGGCCGACCAGGAAGCCGCGCTGGGCGAGGCAATCCGAGCCGCATTCGACCTCGACTGAGCACGCCGACGGCACCCCCGCACGGTCATAGCCGCCACCCGCGCGTCTGCCGAGTTCGGGATGCGGCCCCAACAGTGCCCGCACGGTGACGCGAGCGGTCGCTGCCCCGACCCGCTCGCTCCCGGTAACCGCTGATGGGCCGTGGCCGAGGTCGTGCCGGCAGCGAGGTGGACGGTCGTGGACGCGCTCGACCAGGAGGGTGAATGCGCCGCGGACGCTGCTGCTTCCGAGGTCGGCCCCGCGCCCAGGACGTAGCGTCCGAGCATGAGGCGCCTGGCCGGAACTGCCGGCATCACCGTGCTCGCGGCCGCTGTGCTCGTTGGACTCGGCGGTTGCGCAGGTCCGGAGGGTGGCACCGGGGTGGTCGAGGGTGGCCCGGTCGCGTACGAGACGACAAGCTTCGACAGCGGCGACGGGGCACTCCTCGAAGGGAACCGTCACCGTCGCCGACTGCCTGCTGATCGTCGACGAGCTGGGCCAGACATGGCTGCCGGTATTTCAACAACCCCGCACCACGTGGGACGGAACGACCCTCACCTACAACGGCAGGAGCCACACCGACGGCAGCCGCATCCGGCTCGGTGGCGGCGGGAGCGAGAACACCGTCAGCGCCGAATACGCCCCGCAGTGGTGCGAGTTCGACTACGCGTTCTACGTCGGCCACTGACCGGAAGCATCACGCTCCTGCCGCTGTCCGGCATGGCGGCATACCGTTGCACGGTCATGCCGCTGGCTGCGCTCCGACCGCGGATCGGGCATGACCTCAACCTGGCGGAGCGGCTCCGTAGGCTGCCTGGCATGAGAAGCACGAAGCGCCGAAGCGCAGATCAGGGGCCACCAAGGGCCGTTCTCATCAATGGGACGGTAGGTGTCGGCAAGACGGCCGTCGCCGAGGCGGTTGGCGGGATCCTCGCCCAGATGCAGGTTCCGAACGCCGTCATTGACGTCGACTGGCTGCGCCGTGCTTGGCCGTCCCCCCAAGGCGACCGCTTCAACGGAAGCCTCGCGCTCCGTAACCTGACCGCCGTGACACGCAACTACGTCGAGGCGGGAGCGGCTCGACTGGTCCTGGCCGGTGTCGTCGAGACCCGGTCCGACCGGGAAGGGTTCGAGGAAGCCCTGGGCATCCCGCTGGTGCTCTGCCGACTGCGCGCCGACCCGCCGGTGATTCGCGAACGCCTCTCTCGTAGGCATGGCGAGGACAGGGAAGCCTTGGAGTGGCACCTCCATCGCGCCCCTGAGCTCGATGCCGTCCTGGACGCCACAGCGGTCGATGACTTCTCCATCGATGTCTCCAGGGCCACGGTGGCGAATGCGGCCCTGGAGATCGTTCGGGCGCTTGGGTGGAGCACTGGTGAGGCCGGGACGAACTCGGACTCCACTGCGGGAGTTGGATGAGCGAGCAACGTCCGTTCCTGCTCCGTGAGGGCGGGGACGCTCGCCTGTACATACCGCTGTCGTGGCGCGTCGAAGGCGTGCGACATGATGAGCGGGTTTGGGACCGGGTGCCGCGCGCGGTCGGCGGGGCAGGTGGTTGGCCGATGTCTGACCCGAGTCTGACGGCCTCCGCGGGTAGGCACCTGCGGCCGCCGGGTTCAGTGAGGTGACGGCCCGCTGCCCTGGCGGGCGCTCGAAGTTGCTGGTCATCGGCGGACGCTCCGGTGTGGGCAAGTCTTCGGTGGCCTTCGCGCTGCACGACCTCCTGTCGGCCGAGGACGTCCAGCACGCACTCATCGAGGGCGACGCGCTCGACCTGGCGTGGCCCCGCCCATGGGAGCACCGGCTCGCGGAGCGGAACCTCGCCGCGGTCTGGTCGAACTACCGAGCGCTCGGGTACCGCCGGCTCGTCTACACGAACACAGTCAGCGTCCTGCACGTCGGCGATCTCCAAGCCGCCATGGGCGACGACCCGGACGCGACCGCAGTGCTCCTGACCGCCAACGATCACACCGCGGCGCACCGGCTGGCCAGGCGTGAGCACGGCGACGCCCTCGCTGCCCACGTCGAGCGGTCCGCCGCCGCAGCCCGCGCGCTGGAGGCGGAGGCGACGGACGCCGTTCACCGCGTCCCCACCGATGGACGGGGAGTGGTCGAGATCGCGCGAGAGCTGCGGCTCCTCTGGTTGGACGACTGAACACAGATCCAACGCCGCCGATCGGCGGAGTTCCCGGGAGCTCTGAGCTCCTACCGTGAGCTCGTGATGAGCGACGTTGAGTTCACCTCCCGTCCGGAGTGACTGCCCTCGCACGGTCATGCCGATTGTCCGGCATAGCCGCGTTGAGGGCGGCTACGCTCGCCCTCATCTGCCACGACCCCCTCGGTCTGCCGACCACGGACCTGGGTCGCTACGCTCGCAGCGTGTCGCCACAACGTCGTGCATGGCTCCTGCTCGTAGCCGGGAGTGTGCTCGTTCTCGCCAGTGTCACGGTGCTCCTTCTGGTTCCCACCCCAGCGGCTTCATTCGGCTGGTTCGCCTACGCGCCGCTGTCGGACACGGTTGTCACGCCGGGCTTCGTCTTCCTCGATCCAACTTGTCGGTGGGCCGTCGTGGTCGGCGTCGTGGGACTGATCGCGGCCAGCTGGGCGGCCGGGTTGTTGGCCGGCCAGCTGACCAAGCAACAGCGCCGGCCACGGTGCCCGCGGGGTTTGCTGCGAGGGCTCCGTGCCAGCGTCAGGTGTGCACGACCATGCCGCTGAGCAGCAGGGCGGCACGTCACGGCTTCGGAACCGTTCTCACACAGGCTGCAGCTCCAGGCGGGGCAGGCGAAGGTGTCAACCAAGCCCGCAGGAGTCCAGTCGCTGCTGTCCGTGGCGAAGAAGGCGCGGGGGACGGCGAGGCCGCTTTCCGGCACACTCCTCACGCGGTCCGTGGCCCTTCGCCGAGGACCTGGTCGAGTCGCTCAGCGATCCGCCTCTGGGAGTCGTCGGCGGCGTGCTGGTAGTGCAGTGCCGCTCGCGGGCTCGCGTGGCCGGCGCGCTGCATGAGCTCGGGCAGGGTCGCGCCGGTCGATGCGACGAGGGTGAGCGCCGAGTGGCGCTGGTCGTGCCAGGTGAGGTCGTCGCGGCCGATTGTGGCGCGCGCCTTGGCAAAGATCGTCGAGCGGTGGCTGCTCGGCAGGGGCGTCCCGGTGCTCGTGCCGAAGGTGAGCGCGTCGCGGCCCGGGGGAGTGAACGCGGCGATGTGGGCGCGCAGGGCACCGACCGCCACCCCTGGCAGCACAACGGTCCGCTTCCCGGCCCGGGTCTTCGGGGCGCTGAACCAACCCTGGCCGGTCCGCGGCGCTGCCAGCGACTGCTCGACGCGCACCACCCCGGTCTCGAGGTCGACGTGCTTGCGCTGCAGGGCGAACAGCTCGCCGGCGCGCAAGCCGCTGCAGAACGCGATGACCACCGACGCCCGGTACCGCTCGGGCATCGCGTCGGCCAGCGCCCACATCTCCTGCGCGCTCACGGTGCGCCGCTCGACGCGGTCGCGAGCGTCGCGGTGCCCGGCGCCCTTGATAGCACACGGGTTCGAGGTGATCAGCTCGTCGGCCACCGCCGGTGCCATCCCTGCGTGCAGCAGCCGGTAGGCCTGTGTTGCCGCCGTCTGCCCGGCGTTGTGGCGAAGCGGACGCTCGGGCACGCCCTCGCCGCCGGTCGCGGCGCGCCAACCCTCGCGCGCCCAGTCGGGGATCCGACCGGTCGGGGCGAGCGGAGCTCCCTGCGCGGCTGCCCAGGTCCGGATCGCGGCATTGACGCGAACGGCATGGAGGCCGCTGCGCTCCCACCGCTCGGTCACCCGCCGGGTCGACTCGGCCAGCACCGCGTGGTTCCACTCGCGCACCCTCGCGGGCGTGACGGAGGCCAGCGTTCGGATACCCAGGTGCACGGCCCGCGGTCGGCCGCTCGCCGAATCGAGCGGGACTGGCGCGTCGATCCACGAGTCCAGCACCTGCCGGTAGAGCATCCGCGTCGACTCCGCGATGTCGGTTCTTGTCGCGATCCAGCCGCGGAACCACTCGCCCAGCGGTTGCTCGCCCAGCCGTGGGTCGTGCCACGCGCCGCGGGCCATCCGGGAGACCTCGTGGGCGAGCGACTGGTCGGCCTCCGCCTTCGTGACGAAGGTGCCGATGGTGCGCATCGCGCCGTCGGGTCCGGTGTACCTGGCCTGCCACCTGCCGGACGGCAGGCGGCGGATGGCTCCGCTCGGTCGACGGTGCGGGCTGCGGACAGTCATGACGGGACCTCCCGGCGCTTATGGCACGTTATGGCACGACGGCCTGCGACAAGGGTCCTACGAGGGTCTGACCTGAGCGTCGAAAGCCTCTGACCTGCCCAAACGCCGGAGCGGGTGAGGAGAATCGAACTCCCGTAGCCAGTTTGGAAGACTGGTGCTCTACCATTGAGCTACACCCGCGTGGCCCC